>ERZ1370068.9402-contig-8183_pt1 | contig 25698 bp, 23 predicted proteins | sample MGYA00561227_ERZ1370068 | MGnify/ENA primary metagenome ERZ1370068 (study PRJEB38410, sample SAMEA6850437) | metagenome | study: Metagenomic assessment of the ecological functions of the soil: analysis of the soil microbiota associated with the...
CCGCTACGTATTGCTACGACGACGAGGCTGCCGTAGCCGCCGACGATGCCGAACGCGAGGCGCGGCGCGGCGCGACCCGGGTCGGGCGGCGTGCTCATTTCGGCCCGACGTAGACCGCCTGCAACGCGGCGTTGGCCTGGATCGTCGGCGACGCTGCCCTCGCGCGCAGCAGGCTGCCGTTGTGCAGCACGAACACATGGTCGGCGAGCGTGCGCACCAGGCTCATGTCGTGCTCGATCACGACGATGGTCGCGCCGCGCCGCTCGCTGGCCCAGCGGATCACGTCGATCGCCTGCCGCGGTCTCCTGCGGCGACAGGCCGGCGCAGGGCTCGTCGAGCAGCAGCAGGCGCGGCTCGCTCGAGCAGCGCCATCGCGAGCTCGAGGATCTGGCGCTCGCCGTGCGACAGCTGCGGCCGCCGTGCGCGCGGCGTCGGCGAGGAACGGATAGCGCGCGCGCAGCGCTCTCGCAGCAGCGGGCTCGTCCAGCGGCGCAGGCGCGGCCGCAGCAAGTGCGAGCTGGCTCGGCGCGGCCGCTCCACAGCGCGATCGGCGAGGTTGTCGGCGATCGACAAGTCGCGCGAAGACCGACGGGATCTGGAACTTGCGGCCGATGCCGAGCGCGCACGATGCGGTGCGTCGCCAGGCGGTCGATCGCGCGGCCGTCGAAGCGATCACGCCGCCGCCTGCGCCGGCAGCTCGCCGGTCAGCACGTTGAAGGTCGAGGTCTTGCCGGCGCCGTTCGGGCCGATCACGCAGTAGATGCCGGGCTCGGTCGAAGTGCGAGCGACAGCCGGTCGAGGATCGGTGACCTCGCCGACGCTGGACGTCGACGCGTCGATTCGAGCAGCGCGCTGCGCCGGCGCCGCCGCCGGCCGCGCCGGCGCGGCGATCGCGGCGCGGCGCCGCGGCGCCGGCGCGCAAGCCAGCGTTCGAGCGGCGCGAAGATCGCCGACCAGCCCTTGCGGGAAACAGCAGCACGACGGCGATGAAGACGATCGCGATGCGCGATCTCCCAGAACGCGAAAGCGGTCGCGCAGCGCGCTGGTCGAGCGCGCCGATCAGCGATGCGCGCCGAGCACCGGGCCGAGCAGGCGGCCGCGCGCCGCCGACCGCGGCCCAGATCACGAGGTCGGCCGAGAGCGCGAAGCCGCACAGCTGCGGCGTCACCAGGCCCTGCTGCGGCGCATAGAGCGCGCCGCCGATGCCGGCGAGCAGGCCGCTCGACGCCGAACGCCACGGCCTTCGAGCCGGTTGGTGTCGAAGCCGAACAGCACGACGCGGCGCTCGTTGTGCGCGAGCGCCGCCCAGAGCACGCCGAGCGGCGCGCGGTAGCAGCCAGCCGGCGAGCGCCGCACGGCGAGCAGCGAGCGCCGCCGCAGCGACGTAGTAGGCGGCGGTGAGCTGTCGAGTCCCGGCAGGCCAGGGATGCCCTTCAGGCCGTTGAAGCCGCCGGTCACCGATTCCCAGTTGTTCGGCGACCTGGTAGGCGAGCAGCGCCAGCGCCAGCGTGATCATCGAGAAGTACGGCCCGCTCTCGCCGCGCGCGCCGGAACACCAGCGCGCCGATCACGAAGGCGAGCAGCGCCCGACGCGCACGGCGGCGAGCGGAATCAGCACCAGCAGCCACGGGCTGCTCGTCGAAGGCGATCAGCGCCAGCCCCGAGAGATAGGCGGCGAGGCCGAAGAACAGGCCCTGGCCGAGCGGCAGGAAGCCGGTGCGGCCCCAGCACAGGCCGACGCCGAGCGCGGCGATCGCGTAGAGGTACAAGCAGGCCGAGCTGGTAGGCCCAGAAGTCGCCGACCGCGAACGGCACCAGCGGCGACGACGCCGCGATCGCGAGTCGACGCGCGAGCGCTACGCGCGCTAGCGCGCATGGATCCCGCGCGGCTTCAGCCACAGGAACAGGATCGCCAGCGCGAGCACGCAGAAGTAGCCGCCGGTGCTGTCGCTCAGCGCCGAGACGATGCTGTTGGCGCCGCCGATCACCGCCGAGCCGGTGAGCAGCCCGCCGACGCTGCCGAGGCCGCCGACGCACCGAGCACGAAGAACGACATCAGGATGTGGTCGAGCCCCATGAACGGCTGCACCGGCACCAGCGGCGCGATCAGCACGCCGGCCGAGCCCGGCGAGGCAGGTGCCGACGACGAACGTCGCCGACTGCGTAGCGCTGCACCGGGATGCCGAGCGCGCGCGCGAGGTCGGGGTTGCCCACCATCGCGCTTGATGCGCGTGCCGGTGCGGCTCTGCGCGTACCAGAGCACGAGGCGCGCCGAGCACGACGACGCTGACGCCGATCAGCACGCAGCCGATAGCGCGGATAGGTCGCGCCGAGCACGTCGACCGTGCCGCCGATCGGCTCGTTCAGGCTCTGTAGCCGAGGCCGAACATCGCTTCGGCGCACTTGCGCAGCAGCAGGCTCAGGCCCCAGGTGACGACCAGCGTGTCGAACGGCCGGCTGGTAGAGCGGCCGCACCAGCCAGCGCTCGACCGCGTAGCCGAGCGACGCCGCAGACCGCGAGCGCGAGCGGCACCGCGGCGAAGATACGGCCAGCCGTTGCGCCTGCGCCACGTAGGCGCAGTACGCGCCGATCATCACCAGCTCGCCGTGCGCGAGGTTGAGCACGCCGAGCAGGCCGAGCACGACCGCCAGGCCGAGCGCCAGGATCGCCAGCGACGGCGATCGCCGAAGCAGCGCGTTCAGCGCCTGGGCGACGAGGACCGGACTCCATCGGCGGCGATCGGCAGCCGCGTGGCACGGCGCGCGACGTGCGCACGCCTCGCCGACTCAGGCCTGGCAGGCGGTGCCGCTCTTGACGTCCTTGATGGTCTTGATGACCTCGAACTCGCGTGCCCTTGCAGGTGGCCAGGTACATGTCCTTGTCGACCTGCCGGCCGTGCATCGTCGACGCGGCCCGACGCGCGCGTCGAAGGCCAGGCCCTCCGACGCCGCCGTGCAGCTTCTTGGCGTCGGCGCCGCCCGCCTTGTCGAACAGCGCCTTGCGCGAGGTTGAGCGCCGAATAGCAATCGGCGCCGATCGTCGCGAGCTGCGGCGCCTTGTCGCCGTACTTGGCGAAGTACTCGGCCTTGAACGCCTTGCGCGCCTCGGACGGGCTGTTGGCGAAGTAGCCCATGCACGAGTACAGGTTGGCGCTGTTCTCGGCGCCGATGCCCATGCAGCGTGTTCTCTTCGAGCAGCAGCGACAGGCGCGCGATCGTCTTGTCGAGGCCGAAGCCGGCGAAGGTGCGGTTGAAGTTGACGTTGTCGGCGCCGACCAGCGTGATCGATCACCGCGTCGGGCTTGGCCGCCTTGATGCGCGTGACCGACCTCTTCGAACTTGTTGGGCGCGCCGAACGGCACGTATTCCTCGCCGATCGACCTTGCCGCCGTACTGCGGCGACGTATTTCTTCACCTGCTCGTTGCACCTTGCGCGGCCAGACGTAGTCGTCGCCGATCAGGTAGAAGCGTCTTGGCGCTGCTTCTCCTTCGCCAGGAACTCGATCGCCGGCTGCGCCTGCTGCGGCGGCGTCTCGCCGAGGCAGATACACGTTGGGCGAGCATTCGCCGCCTTCGTAGACCGGCGAGTAGATGTAGGGCACCTTGCCCTTGATGGTGGCGATGTTGGCCTCGCGCGTGGCGCTGTCGTGCGAGCCGATGAAGCAGATCGACCTTGTCCTCGAGCATCAGGCGCACGGCCGACTTGGCGGTCTCGGCCGGCGGCCGCCGGCGTCGGTGAAGATCAGCTTGACCGGCCGGCCCATGATGCCGCCGGCCTTGTTGATCTTCTCGGCGGCGAGCTCGGCGCAGGCGCGCTGCGTGGGCCCGAACAGCGACGCCGGGCCGCTGAGCGCGATGAAGAAGCCGGATCTTGAATTCCTTCGGCTGGCCGCGACCGGCTGAGCGCAGCCGGCGCCGAGCACGGCGGTGCCGGCAGCGGCCGACAGGATGCGGCGACGTGCGGATGAAGCTGGTCCTGCGGGTCTCCTCGCGAATGTCTGCTCGGTGTCGGAATCGCGCAGCGCGCGGGCAACGCGCTTCGCGCAACGCACGAGCCTGGCTCAGCACGGCGGCGCAGGCGTCTGGGCAACAAGGCCTCGACGGCACGGCGATGGCGAGCAGCTGCGTCGGCGCTTCGGCGGCGCATCGAGCTCGATGCCCGAGCGGCAGGCCGGCGCGGTCATCGCGGCCGGCAGGCTGATGCCGGGAATGCCGGCGACGCTGCCCGGGCTCGGCGTTGCGGATGAAGGTCGGAGAAGGTCGGCACGCGCTCGCCGTTGAGCATCACGGTCTCGTCCTCGCCGATCGGCGCCGCTGGCAGCGGCGTGGTCGGGAAGACGATCGCCGCCACGTCGTGTGCGCTGAAGTGATCGCCGGTAGGCGGCCTGCAGCTGCGGCCGCATGCACGCTGCAGCGCGTGGCGGTACGCCGCCTCGGGCATCGCGCCCTCGCCGATGCAGGCTCTGCAGCATGCCCTTCGACGTCGGGGCTCGCGCACCTGCGCGACGACGCTCGGCATAGCGCAGCGCCGAGCCGTGACCGGCCAGGTAGCGCGTCGAGGTCGACGACCGTCTCGTAGAGCGCGATCGGAAAGCCCGCCTCGTTGTCGAGGCCGCGCGACATCGGGCAATATCGGCCTCGACCAGCACGACGCCCGCCTCCTTCAGCGCGCGCAGCGCGACTTCCATCAGGCGCGCCGATCTCGGTGTCGAGCGTTGTCCCAGAAGTGCGCGCGCGGCACGCCGAGGCGCAGGCCTTTCAAGCGTCAGCGGCGTCGGCCGGCGCGGCGCTGCCGGTCACGACACGCCGTCGAGCAGCGCGCAGATCGGCGACGCTGCGCGTCATCGGCCCGGCGGTGTCGCGGGTGTGCGAGATCGGCACGATGCCCGGCCTGCGACCAGCGCCCGGTGCGTCGGCCGGAAGCCGACGATGCCGCACAGCGCGGCCGGGATGCGCACCGAGCCGCCGGTGTCCGGAGCCGATGCCGCCGGGCGACAATGCGCGCGCCGACCGCGACGCCGACGCCGCCGCTCGAGCCGCCCGGAATGCGCGTCGGGTCGTACGGATTGCGCGCCGGGCCGAAGCCGGCGTTGTTGTTGGTGATGCCGTAGGCGAGCTCGTGCAGGTTGGCCTTGCCGAACACGATCGCGCCGGCATCGAGCAGCTTCTGCACGACCGGCGCGTTGCGCTTCGGGCCGATGGCCGCGCAGCCCCGGCGTGCCGCCGGTGGTCGGCATGTCGGCGGTGTCGAGGTTGTCCTTGAGCGCGAGCGGCACGCCGTGCAGCGGGCCGGCGCGCGCCGCTGCGCGCTGTCGGTCGGCGGCGCGGGCCGCGCGCGCGCACCTGCTCCGGGATCGTGATGGATGAAGGCGTTGAGCGACGCCGCCTTGTCGGCGCTTGCGCGAGCAAGGCTTCGGCATACGCCGCGAGCGGTCGATCTCGCCGCGCTGCAGGATCGCCGCGGCGGCTTCGCTGATCGTCAGAGCGGTCGGATCCATGGCTTCCTTCGGCAGAAGGCTGCGAGGCCAAACGATCATAGCCGCGCCCCTCGGCTTGCCCGGTGCAGGATGCGCGGTGCCGCCGCGCTCGGCGCGACGCGTCAGCTCAGCCGAGCGAGCGCAACGCTGCCTGGACGATCGCCTCGGCGTCGACCTCGAAGTGGCGCCGCAGCGCGGCGCGCGTGTCGCTGCGGCCGAAGCCGTCGGTGCCGAGGGTGACGCAGCGCCGGCCCGGGCGGCAGGAAGGCGCGGATCTGCTCGGGCACGGCGCGCACGTAGTCGGTGGCGATGACGATCGGCCCGCGCGTCGGCGCGAGCTGCTCGCCGACGATAGCTGCGCACGACGCCGGTCGCGCCGTGGCGCCACGCCGCTCTCGGCGGCGACGCCGGCTGCGCGCCAGCTCGCTGAAGCTGGTCACGCTCCAGACGTCGGCGGCGACGCCGTGCGCGGCCTCGAGGACGTCGGCGGCCTTGATCGCCTCGCCGAGGATCGCGCCCGACGCGAGCAGCTGGACGCGGCGCGCGCCGTCGTAGCGCCGCGGCGCGAAAGCGGTACATGCCGCGCAGCACGCCCTCGTGCGCCTCGGCCGGCAGCGACGGCTGGGCGACGTTCTCGTTCATCGCCGTCACGTAGTAGAAGACGTCCTTCTGCTCGTCGAGCATCTCGCGCATGCCGCGGTCGACGATCACCGCGAGCTCGCCGGCGAACGCCGGGTCGTAGGCCTTGCAGTTCGGCACCGTCGCGGCGACCAGGTGGCTCGTGCCGTCCTGGTGCTGCAGGCCTTCGCCCGAGAGCGTCGTCCGGCCCGCGGTCGCGCCGATCAGAAAGCCGCGCGCGCGCTGGTCGGCGGCGGCCCAGATCAGGTCGCCGACGCGCTGGAAGCCGAACATCGAGTAGTAGATGTAGAACGGCAGCATCGCCAGGCCGTGCGTCGAGTACGACGTCGCCGCCGCCGTCCACGACGAGAGCGCGCCCGCCTCGGTGATGCCTTCCTCGAGGATCTGGCCGCTCTTGTCCTCGCGGTACGAGAGGATCGAGCCCGAGTCCTCGGGCTGGTAGAGCTGGCCGAAGCGGCGCGTAGATGCCGACCTGGCGGAACAGGCTCGCCATGCCGAAGGTGCGCGCCTCGTCGGCGACGATCGGCACGACGCGCGGGCCGAGCGCCGGGTCCTTCAGCAGGTTGCCGAGGATGCGCACGAACGCCATCGTCGTGCTCATCTCCTTGCCGTCGGCGTGGAGCGCGAACGCCGGCGGTCGCGTCGAGCGCGGGCACCGCGCAGCGGCGGGCAGTCGCTGCGCCGCGCCGGCAGCGGCGCCGCCGAGCGCGCGGCGGCGGCTCTGCAGGTAGCGCATCTCGGCGCTGTCGTCGGCCGGCTTGTAGAACGCGAGCGACTGCGGTGTCGGCGTCGCTCATCGGCAGCGCGAAGCGGTCGCGGAAGGCGAGCAGGCCGGCGCTGTCGAGCTTCTTCGCCTGGTGCGTCGTCATGCGGCCCTGCGCCGCCTCGCCCATGGCGTAGCCCTTCATCGTCTTGGCGAGCACGACCGTCGGCTGGCCGGCGTGCGCGACCGCGGCGGCGAAGGCGGCGTGGATCTTCACCGCGTCGTGGCCGCCGCGGCGCAGGCGATCGATGTCCTCGTCGCGCAGGTCGGCGACGAGCGCCTTCAGCTCGTCGTTCTGGCCGAAGAAGACCTCGCGGTTGAAGGCGCCGTCCTTGGCCGAGAGCGTCTGGAACTGGCCGTCGACGGTGTGCGCGAACGCGCGCATCAGCGCGTGGCCGTGGTCGCGCGCGAACAGCACGTCCCAGTCGCGAGCTCCACAGGCACTTGACGACGTGCCAGCCGGCGCCGGCGAACAGCGACTCGAGCTCGTCGACGATGCGGCCGTTGCCGCGCACCGGCCCGTCGAGGCGCTGCAGGTTGCAGTTGATGACGAAGGTGCAGTTGTCGAGCTGCTCGCGCGCGGCGAGCGAGAGCGCGGCGATCGACTCGGGCTCGTCCATCTCGCCGTCGCCGAAGAAGCCCCAGACACGGCGCTGCGCCGGGCCGCTCGTCGGCCGGCGAGCAGGCCGCGGTGCTGCAGGTAGCGCATGAAGCGCGCCTGGTAGATCGCGTTGATCGGGCCGATCCCCATCGAGCCGGTCGGGAACTGCCAGAAGTCGGGCATCAGCTGCGGATGCGGATACGAGGTCAGGCCGCGCGCGCCGTGCGCCGGCGCGACCAGCTCCTGGCGGTAGTGGGCGAGGTCGTCGGCGCAGAGGCGCCCTTCGAGGAAGGCGCGCGCGTAGACGCCGGGCGCCGAGTGCGGCTGGAAGAAGACCAGGTCGCCGAGGTTCGACTGGCCAGCGTCGTCGCGGGCGCGGAAGAAGTGGTTGAAGCCGACCTCGAACAGGTCGGCCGCCGACGCATAGCTGGCGATGTGGCCGCCGAGCTCGGCCGAGCCGCCGCTCTCGACGCGGTTGGCGCGCATCACCATCGCCAGCGCGTTCCAGCGCATCAGCGCGGCGAGGCGCTGCTCCATCGCGAGGTCGCCGGGGAAGGGCGGCTGCGCCTCGAGCGGGATCGTGTTGACGTAGGGCGTGATCAGCGACGGCTGCCAGTGCACGCCGCGCCGGCGCGCATGCGCGAGCAGCGCGTCGAGCAGGAAGCGGGCGCGCGCCGGGCCGTGCGCGGCGGTCAGCGCGTCGAGCGCTTCGCACCACTCGGCGGTCTCGGCGGGGTCGAGCGTCGCGTCGCCGGCACGGGCGAGAATCGCGCCGATGTGTGCGGGCGAGGGAGAGGTCGGTCATCGACGTCCGAATATTAACGATCGTACTCCGCAGCCTCCGCGCCTTCTTCAAGCTTATGTTGAAACTGTTTTGTCCGCGCCCCCGTTGTTCGCCGAGCCGATCTTGGCAAGCATCGTCGCCGATCTCACAACGACGGGAGACTTCCATGCTTCGCCAATTTCGAACTGCCACAGCGGCCGCGCTAGCGCTTGCGCTCCTTGCCTGTGGCGGCAACAACGACGATTCCGACAAAAGGCCAGACGAGTCTCGAGGTGTTTGCCGAGCTGCAGCAAGCGGGCATCGGCGGCATCAGCCAGATGCCCGACGGGCAGCTCATCATCGGCTACCACCCGTTCTACCAGACGTCGACGTCGACGCAGGTGGCACTGCTGAACGCCGATCGAAAGTCGACGACGCCTTATCCGGCCGGCCTGCAGCAAACCTGCCGCAACGCCGACGGCCAGTTTCGTCGCGCCGCCAGGACGGTCGCTACGATTCTCTGTCTGGACTGGGTCCGGGCTTCCACACAGACGCCAACGGCATCCTCTGGATCCTCGACTCGGTGAAGTCGACCGGACAAGGCTGATCCGGCGCATCCCCGTCCTGCAGCGCTGCATGCCAAGCTGGTGGGCTGGAACACCGAAGACCAATGCGCTGCACAAGGTCATCGACCTCGATGCGTCGACGGTTACCGGAGTCCCAGCACAACGACTTTTGCGCTCGACATGACGCACAACGTCGCCGTCATCGCCGACGAGGCGATCGGCGAGAATGCCAATGGCGTGGGTGACAAGGCGGCGCTGGTGGTCGTCGACCTCGCTACCGGCGCGAGCCCGCAGATTGCTGCAAGGCGACCACTCGGTCATGCCGAATCCCGATCCCGATTCGCTGGGAGGCGCAGGCGGCGTGCCGGCGGCGGCTTGGGGCCTGCGGGTGGGTGTCGACGGCGTCGCGCTGGACAAGAACCAGGAATGGCTCTACTTCGCGCCGCTCTCCGGCTACGAGATGTTTCGCATCCGCATGACAGACCTGCTCGACGCCGCGCTGACTCCGGTGCAGCTGTCGGGAAAAGTCGAGTTCTACGCCTACAAGCCCTAGCACCACGGCAGGTTTGGCGATCGACAACGCCGACAACCTCTACACGACGGTCGTGGGTCGCCGCACCGTCGGCATCATCCGTCCGACACGCGCCAGTACCGCGACTACGTGAGTGACCCGAACCTGATCTGGCCGGACGGAGTCACTTTCAACTCCGACGGGCACATGTACTCGGGCGCGGCGCAACTCATCCTGACCGGTGTTTTCCAGAGCAACTCGTTGCCTTCCGGGACGGCGAAAAATGCGCCGCCCTATCGCATCTATCGCTTCCGGCCCGAAGCACCCGGGACGCCAGGTTCCTGACCGAAGGCTCGAGGGTCGACAATCGTCGCGGTGGACCTGATCGACTTCCATCTCTTCCAGTTGATCGCTCAGCATGGCTCGTTGAGCGGCGCGGCACAGACACGTCGATCGGACGGTGGCCGCCGTCAGCGCAGGCTCGAACGCATCGAGCGCGAGCTGCAGGTTCGTCTGGTAGACACGCACACGCGCTCGGCCCGCCTGACCGCGGAAGGCGAGCGATTCCTCCAGACCTGCGAGGCGATGACCGCATGACCTGGTCTCCGAGGTCAGTGCGCAGCTGCACGGTACGTGCGCGCGCGGTTGACGGGTTGGTGCGCGTAACGGCGCCGTCGGACACGAGCTTGCAGCTGCTGTGCGCGTGGACGGATGAATACACGCTTACGCCACCCCGGTGCGCGCGTGATGGTATTCGTCGGCGACCGCATGCACGACTTCAATCGTGATGCGGTCGACATCGCCATCCGATACGGCGAGCTCAAGGATTCTTCGATGGTGGGTCGACTGCTGACCAGCTGCGAGCGAGTGGTGGTCACTAGCGCCGACGTATCTGCAGCGCGCTGGCTTGCCGCGAACGCCAGCCGATCTATTGCAGCATCGGCACTGCCTGGCTGGCTGCGGCGCGACCAGCCCAGGTGCAGTGGAGCTTCGGCCTGCCCGACGGGCGTACCCAAAGCGTCGTCGTGAACCCGGTGTTGTGTGGTGATGGCGCGATGGTGCGGGCGTGGGCCGTTGCCGGTTGCCGGCGTCGCGTACAAGGCGCGCGTTGACGTCGAAGCTCGACATTCGCGAAGGGCACCCGACGCGTCTGCTGCCCGAATTCACTGGCGAAGCGGTGCCGATAACTGCCAGTGATGAAGCCGCAGGTACGTGCGCCGACACGAGTGCGCTCGATGTTGAAATACCTGTCGAGCGGTACGGCGATGATCTGAGGCCGCCGCTCAGGCGGCGATGGTTCTACGCCGGCGGGCGGCGGCGCGCGGCGTCAGTCGGCGAATCTGCGTGAGAAGCTCGCCCGGCTCGCAGCGCACTTCGGGCAGCAGGCGGTTCGCGTCGGGCGACCTGGTGGCCGTTGACCCAGACGCCGTGCACGCCGATCGCATCGGTCGTAAGGCGCGCCGCGCCGCGGGCAGGTCGTGGACGCGCCGCTTCTGGGTCCGCGGCCGACCGTCTTCGGATCGAACGAGCAGCAGGTCGGCCGCGTAGCCTGCGCGGATCATGCCGCGGCCGACGCATGCCGAACACGCTGCGCCGGATGCGCGGTCAGCCGGCGCACCGCTTCGGCTCATCGACATCGCGCCCGAGCTCGCGCGCCCAGTGGCCGAGCAGGTGCAGGCCGAAGCCGGCGTCGTTGAAGAAGGTCAGGTGCGCGCCGGCGTCGCTCAGGCTGACGATGCTGTGCGGGTGGTTGAGCATGCGGCCGACCGCATCCTCGTCGCGTGTTCAGCAGCTGCGCGGTGAACACGGTCTGCAGGTCCTCGGCGAGCGCGAGGTCGAGCATCGCGTCGAGCGGGTCGCGGCCTCGCTCGCGCGGCGATCGTCGGCGATGCGATCGCTGCTCGTAGCGCTGCGTGCGCCGGCCGCGCGGTTTCGACCACCTGCACCTTGTCCCACTCGCCGTTGAACAGGCGGAAGGTGCGTCGGCGTCGCCAGCTCGGCGCGCACGCCGTCGCGAAACGCCCGGCTCGGCGAGCAGCGCCTCGCAGCGCATCGCCGTGCAGGCCGAGCGCCGGCTTCCAGCTCGCGAGCCCTTCGACCGGATACGGCGACGCGCAGCGTGAAGTCCATCGTCAGCGGGCAGCACGACACCTGGCCGAGCAGGCGATGGCCGCGCGCGTTGCGCGGCGGCGATCGCGTCGAGGTCGTCGAACACCGCCTGCGGGTTGGTGCTGTTGTGCAGCAGCGCGGCGATCATCACCGGCCGGCCGCTGTCGGCGGCGAGCGACTCGAGGAACGGCACCGGCGTGTGCCCGCCCTTGGTCAGCATGTAGACGCCGCGACCGCCTCGCCCATCGCGCTGACCAGCGCCGCGCATCTCGCGATCGTCGGCCAGGCGCGAGGGCATCGGCAGGCCGCCCTCGCCGTTGTGCGCCGGGCTGACGTGCTGCTCGCGAAGCCGACGGCGCCGGCGTGCCATCGCGTCGCGCGACGATCGCCTGCATCTGCGCGATCTCGGCGTCGCGTGGCCGCGCGCCGCGACGCGTCGTCGCCCATCACGTAGGTGCGCACGACTGAGTGGCCGACGTACGCGGCGACGTTGACCGCGCTGCCGCTGCGCGCGCAGCTGCGCCAGGTACTCGGGAAGGTCTCGAAGTCCCAGGCGATGCCTTGCCGCAGCACGTCGAGCGACATGCCCTCGACCTGCGTCAGGTTGCGCATCGTGATGTCGCGGTCTGCCGGCTTGGCACGGCGCGATCGTGAAGCCGCAGTTGCCGATCACCGCCGTGGTCACGCCGAGCGCGGGCGACGGCCGGACAGCGTCGGGATCCCAGGTGATCTGGGCGTCGAAGTGGGTGTGGCTGTCGATGATGCCCGGCATCAGCGCCAGGCCATCGGCCTCGACGATGCGCGCGGCGTCCGCGTCGCCGACGCGCCGGCGCGACGCGCGACGATCCGGCCGCCGGCGACGGCGACGTCGCCGCGCATGCGGCTCGCGCGCCGTGCCGTCGAACGAGCGGCGCCGCGGATCAGGAGGTCGATCACTAGCGGTCTTCAGGAGCGGCGCGCGCGAACAGCGACTCCATCTCGCGGCGCATCTTGTAGGCCGCGGTCGTCGGTGTCCATCGCCACGTCGGCCCAGCTCAGGCTCTGGCCCTTCTTCACCGGCCGCATCACCTTCACGTCGTGCGCCAGGCCGAGCGGCAGGCCGCCGAGGCGCGACGAGCGTCGCGGCCGGCAGCAGCTTGCCCCAGACGGTGTAGCCGCCCTCGCCGTCGAGCATCTCGCCGGGCTGCAGGTCGCGCTTGGCGGTGGCGACGACGTCGGCGTTCCAGCCGGTGGCCACGCCGGTCGCCTCGCCGCGCAGCGCCACGCTCGCCACCGACATGCCGACCTCCAGGCCGATCAGGTGCCAGCGCTTGTAGAGCGTGAAGTAGCGCCCGCTCGGGTCGGTGTGGGCGTTGTATTCCTCGAAGCAGTTGCGGATGTACTCGGTCTCGCCCTCGACCGTGACCCACACGCCCATGCGGATGTCGTACGGGATCTTGCGGCCGTTCGGCTTCGAGCGAGGAGATCACCTCGACCATGCCCTTGCGCTCGAGCACGCCGCCTTCGCTGATCGGGCGCGTGCACGAACGGAATGTCCTCGACGCTCGCCGGCGGATAGAGCAGGCCGTTGCTCGGCACCGTCGAGGCCGGTGGCGTTGGCGACCGCGGTCGATCTCGATCGAGGGCTTGGAGCCGTCGAGGAAGCTGTTGAACATCTTCGGGTTGAGGCCGCCGCGCTCGGCCTGCTCGGGCGTGAGGCCGTAGTAGCCCCACACCGTCTCGGGCGTCGATTCGCAGAAGTGCGGCAGCCACTTGTGGCCGCGCCCGGCCGGCCACGACCGGAAAGCCGCAGGTGCGCGCCCAGTCGACCAGGTCGCAGATCAGCGCCGGCTGGTCGCCGAAGGCGAGCGAATAGATCACGCCGCGCCTCGGCCGCCTTCCGCGCCAGCAGCGGGCCGCAGAACGCATCGGCCTCGACCGTGACGTTGACGACGTGCTTGCCGCTGCGCGAACGCCGCCAGGCAGTGCTCGACCGCGGCGATCGGGTGGCCGGTGCATTCGACGATGACGTCGATCGCCGGATGGCGACACCAGCGCGTGCCAGTCCTCGCCGATGTGCGTCGCGCCGCGTCTTCAGCGCCTCGTCGAGCGACGTCGGCCGCGCGTGCGCTGCGGCCGCCCAGCCGACGCGCGCCAGGTTCGCGGCGCGCGCGCGTCGGGCGAGAGGTCGGCGATGCCGACGAGGTGCACGCCCGGCGTGCGCGGAACCTGCGCCAGGTACATCGAGCCGAACTTGCCGGCGCCGATCAGGCCGATGCGGATCGGCTTGCCTTCGGCGGCGCGTTGCTGCAGCTTGTGCGTGACAGGCTCATGAGGGATCCTCTCGTGCTCATTGCGGCGCCTGACGCTTCGCGACCATGCGTGCCCGGCATGGGCTGTGCAGCAGAGCAGCCTGCCGTCCCGCGTGCTGATCCCACTGCGGTGAACTCATGCGGTCTGCTTCGATCTCTTGCGTCGGACGTCGCGCAGCGCGCTCGCCGGCATGCCGTCCTTCCACGGCAGCTCGACCGGATAGTCGCTTCAGCAGGCAGTCGTCGGGCAGGCATTGCGATCGGCGTGAAGTCGCGGTGCGCGATGTACTCGGGCCGCTTGAAGCGGCGGATGTGGTTGCGAGACCGCGCACAGGCTCAGGTAGACGCCGACCCGGTTCCACGGCGAGAGGTTCGACGCTCGAGGCGTGCACCAGGCAGCCGTGGAACAGGATCATCGAGCCGGCCGGGCCCTGTGGGCGCGACGATGCCGCCGTTCTTGCCGCCCGCGCGCTCGACCAGCTGCGCGATCAGGTCGTGGTCGATCGTCCACAGCGGATAGCTCGTCGTGCGTGAGGTCGTGCTTGCGCGTCGACCACGCCGCGCTTGTGGCTGCCCGGGAATGAACATCAGCGGGCCGTTGAACTCGTTGACGTCGTCGAGGAAGATCGCGACGTTCATCGCGCGCTCGGCCGGGCATCAGGTCGTCGTTGCAGCCAGGTGCCGTAGTCCTGGTGCCACTGCCAGACGTCGCCGTCGAAGGCCATCTTGCCGTTGATCTTGAACTGGTGCATGTACAGCGCCTCGCCGAGCAGCTGCCTGCACCGGCTCGACCATGCGCGGGTGGCGCGCCAGCCGCGCGAACGGCTCGCTGTACAGGTGCGCGGCGAAGTTGGTGCGCACCGCGTCCTTGCCCTTCTCGCGCACGTTGTAGGCCTCGCGCCGCGCTGTAGAGCGCGGGCACGGCGTCGGTCAGGCGTCTTGCGTTTCCTCGGCGCGTGAACAGGCCGGGGAAGAAGAGGTAGCCGTCGCGGTCGAACTGCGCGAGTTGCTCGGCAGTGAGTCTCATGAGGTTGTCCTTTCAGGGAAGGGTCGTCGTCGTCGGGATGGCGGCCAGCCGGGTTCGCAGGCTGTCGCTCGCGTGGTGCGCGTGCTGGCCGATGAGCTCGGCGGCGCGTTCGCGCATCGCCTGCGGCGATCGCCGCGGCGATCGCCGCGTGCTCGTCCCAGATCGCCTCGCGCTGCGGCACCGACTGCAGCACGGCGCCCATGACCCGGCGCAGGCGCACCCAGTGGGGACGGGCGCTCTCGCCGATCAAGCGGTTGCCGGAGGCCTCGTAGATCGCGTTGTGGAAGGCGATGTCGGCCTCGATCATCGCCTTGACGTCCGTGCCGCGGGCGGCGCGCCGGCCGGCGTCGAGCAGCGCCGGGATCGAGGACCGCCCGGCGCCCTGCGGCCAGGCGCGCGGCCAGGGCGTCGATGCGCGCCGCGCACTTCGTAGACCTGGGCGATCTGGGCCGGCGTCGAGCAGGGCGACGACCGACGCCGCGGCCCGGGGCGTCGTGCGACCAGGCCGTCCTTCTTCAGCAGGCGCAGCGCCTGCAGCACGGGCTGCCGCGAGACCGCCAGCTGTTCGGCGATCTCCTCCTGCGTCAGCCTCGCACCGGCGCGAGCGAGCCCTCACTGATCGCGTCAAGCAGGGCGCGGTAGACGCGGTCGACGAGGTCGGGCGCGGACTGGAGCTTGACGAGCTGGGCGGTCACGGCATGGCGTCGATATCTCTGTATACAGTATACGCGTACCAAGACTGACGCCTGACTGCCTCTCCGGGTTTACCCTTCCGAAGACCCAGGCGATGACCGAGAAGCTGACGAACGCGAGCATCGTCGAGGCCATGATGATCCGCGTCGACCCGGCCGTTGTCGGCGCCGTAGCGCTCGGCCAGAGGGAGACGTTGCTCGCGCTCGGCAGCGCTGCGGTCAGGGTCAGCACCATCAGCGCCGAAGGTCGGCACCGGCGCGCCGAGCGCGCGCGCCAGGACGCCGATGGCGAAGCACCAGCGCCGGGTGGACGAAGCAGCTTGATCAGCGCCACCGGCAGGATAGTGGCCGACCGGCGGTGCGCGAGTGGGCGTGGCTGCCCGGCGCGCAACAGCACGGCGCCGATCGTGAACAGCGCCACCGGCGTGGCCGAGTCGCCGAGCATGCGAACGATCTGGCCGATCGGCGCGATGGCAGCTCGCGGCTCGGTCGGCCGCCGAGCCGGCGCCGAGGACGATCGCCCAGGGCAGCGGGTTGGTCAGCGCCGCGTAGCGCAGTGCAGACGCCGCATGCGCGGCGCCGCTCGGCGTCGCGCCGCCGAGCGGTGCGATTCGGCCTGCGCGCCAGCGCCAGGCAGAGCGTGCTCGTCACGACCAGGTCGATGACGATCGCGCCGATCACCGGCCCGGCGGCGGCATCGCCGAGCAGCGCCACCAGCAGCGGCACGCCCATGAAGCCGGCGTTCGGGAACGCCGCGACCAGCGCGCCGAAGGCGGCGTCGCGCAGAGCCGACGCCGCCCGGTCCGGCGGGCCGTTCGCAGCGTCACCGCGATCGTCAGGGCGACCATCAGCAGCGCCGCGACAGCAGGTAGATGCCGAGCAGCGCAGGATCAGCGCAGCCGCGCCAGCGGCAGGCTGGCGCCGAAGCGGAACAGCATGCAGGGCAGGGCGAAGAACAGCACGTAGGCGTTGAGGCCCGGGATCGCGCTCTCCGGCAGCCAGGCCGGCGCGGGCGGCGAGCCAGCCGAGCAGGACCAGCGCGAAGAAGGGCATCGTGACGGCGAGGATGGCCTGCATGGGCCGGGAGTATCGCGGGCGTCGCTTAGCAGGGCCCGTGGCGCTGCAGGTCCTCGCGAGCTAACTTCCTCGCCGAGTCCTCGCTTCCATGTCCGCGTCCAACCCCGGCCCGCGTGCGCCGGTTCTTCCGCGGCGTCTGGCGCGTCGTCGACGTCAGTCGCCGCGTCGTGCTGAACCTGCTCTTCGTGCTGATCCTGGTCGCGGCGCTCGCTGGCGCTGCGCAGAGCGGCCCGCAGCCGCTCGCCGAGAAGACCGCCCTCGTGCTCGCGCCTCGACGGCTCGATCGCCGAGCAGCGCGCCGGCAACCTGCGCTCGACCGCGCTCGACCAGCTGCGCGGCGAGACCACGCCGCAGAAGATGCAGCTGCGCGACATCCTCGCCGTCGCTCGACACGCGCCGCCAAGGACGACAAGATCATCAGCGCCGTGCTCGATCCTCGACGAGCTCGACGGCCACCGGTCTGGCGACGCTGCGCGAGATCGGCGCCGCGGTCGACCGCTTCCAAGGCCAGCGGCAAGAAGGTCGTCGCCTGGGGCTCGAGCTGCGACCAGCGCCAGTACTACATCGCCGCCCATGCCGACGAGGTCTACCTGCATCCGCTGCTGGGCGCGGTCAACGTCGACCGGCTTCGGCGGCGTGCAGAACTACTACAAGGACGCGCTCGACAAGCTCGGCGTCAGCGTCAACGTGCGTGCGCGCCGGCACCTTCAAGGACTTCGGCGAGGCCTATCGTCGCCAACGCAGCCTTCGCCCGAGCGCGCGAGGCCGAAAGCGCGCTGCTCGGCTCGCTGTGGAAGACCTACACCGACGAGATCGAGAAGCTGCGGAAGCTCGCGCCCGGCTCGGTGATGAACGGCGATCGACGAGGCGCCGGCGCGGCTGCCAGGCGGTGGCGGCGGCGACGACGCGCCAAGCTCGCGCTCGCCGAGCAAGGCGGTCGACGGCGCTGAAGACGCGCGACGAGCTGCGCGCGCTGATGATCTCGCGCGGCGTCGAGGACGCCGAGCACAAGACACGTTCCGCCAGACCTCGTTCGACGAATACCTGGCGCGCCTCAGGCCGCGCCTCATCGGGCGACGCGATCGGCGTGGTCGTCGCCGAGGGCGAGATCGTCGACGGCACCGGCGCCGGTCGGCACGATCGGCGGCCTCTCGACCGCCAACCTGATCAGGAAGGCGCGCGACGACAAGGACGTGAAGGCGGTCGTCCTGCGCGTCAATTCGCCCGGCGGCAGCGTCTTCGGCTCGGAGCTGGTGCGCCGCGAGCTCGAGCTGACGCGCGCCGCCGGCAAGCCCGTGGTCGTGTCGCATGGGCGACCTCGCGGCGTCGGGCGGCTACTGGATCTCGACCGCGTCCGACGAGATCATCGCCGACGCGAGCGACCGTCACCGGCTCGATCGGCGTGATCGCCCTGCTGCCGAATTTCGCCGGCACGCTCGACAAGCTCGGCGTCCATTCGTCGCCGCTGGCCACGACTGGCTGCGCAGCGCCTACGACTCCGCGCGTGCCGCTCGACCCGCGCCTCGCCGACATGATCCAGCAGCAGCGTCGACCACGAATACCAGACGTTCATCGGCCGGGTCGCGCAGGCGCGCAAGACCACGCCGGACGAAGATCGACCCGATCGCCGCTAGGGCCGGGTCTGGTCAGGCGCGCAGGCGCTGCGAGCGCGGCCCGATCGACCGGCTCGGCCTGTATCGGCGACGCGCTTACGCTCGGCAGCGGCGCGGGCCAAGCTCGGCGACGATCCGCGCATCATCTACATCGAGCGCGAGCCGGGCAGCGTTCTCGCGCTTCGTCTCGCTGCTCAATGCCGAAGTGGCGCGCACGCTTCTCGGCGTCGATCGACGCGCGAAGCTGAACGGCATCGGCCTGCCAGCCGCGCGCGCTGGCGCCGGCGACCCGCGAGCTCGGCTGGCTGGCCGAGCCTCACCGAGCGCCGCAAGCCCTTCGACGCCGTCGCCCACTGCCTCTGCACGGTGCCGTTCTGAAGGCCCGGCCGGCCGCCGCCGCGCCGCCGCCATCGCTCAATCCGGCGCAGCTCGAAGCGGTTCACCACCTCAGCGGCCCCTGCCTGGTGCTCGCCGGCGCCGGGCTCGGGCAAGACGCGCGTCATCATCGCACAAGATCGCGCGCCTGCTGCGAGGCCGGCGCTACGCGCCCGGGCAGATCGCGCGCGATCACCTTCACCAACAAGGCCGCGGCCGAGATGCGCGAGCGCGCGGCGGCGCTCGTCGGCGCGCGCGCCGCGAAGCGCCTGGCGATCAGCACCTTCCACTCGCTCGGCGTGCGCATGCTGCGCACCGACGGCGAGCGGCTCGGGCCTGAAGCCGAACAGTTCAGCATCCTCGACAGCGACGACGTGCTCGGCGTGCTCGAAGGACGCCGGCGGCAGCACCGACAACGCGCTCGCGCGGCGCTGGCAGTGGGCGATCAGCCTGTGGAAGAACCAGCGGCCTGAGCAGCGGCGCCGCCGCCGAGGTCGCGCGGCGTCTCGGCGACGACGAGCCGCCGACGCGCTGGTCGCCGCGCGCGTGATGCAGCGCTACGAGGAGCGCCTCGCCGCCTACCAGGCGGTCGACTTCGACGACCTGATCGGCCTGCCGGCGAAGCTGCTGCGACGCGACGCCGAGGTGCGCGCAAGCCTGGCAGCGACACGCTGCGCTACGTGCTGGTCGACGAGTACCAGGACACCAACGGCGTGCAGTACGAGCTGCTGAAGCTGCTCGCCGGCGAGCGCGGCGCATGTTCACCGCGCGTCGGCGACGACGACCAGAGCATCTACGGCTGGCGCGGCGCGACGATCGACAACCTGAAGCGCCTGCCGCAGCCGACTATCCCGGCGCTGAAGGTGATTCCGCTCGAGCAGAACTACCGCTCGACCGGCCAGCATCCTGCGCGCCGCCAACGCGGTGATCGCGCAACAACCCGAAGCTCTTACGAGAAGAAGCTCTGGAGCGAGCTCGGCGACGGCGAGCCGGTGCGCGTGCGTCGAGTGCGACGACGAGGAGCACGAGGCCGAGCGCGCGGTCGCGCGCATCGAGTCGCTGCGCGGCGCGAGCAACGGCACGAGCTGCGCGACTTCGCGGTCGCTGTACCGCGCCAACCACCAGGCCGCGCGTGTTCGAGCAGGCGCTGCGCAAGGCGCGGCATCCCGTACAAGGTCTCGCGGCGGGCAGAGCTTCTTCGACCGCGCCGAGATCCGCGACCTCTGCGCCTGGCTGCGCCTGCTCGTCAACAACGACGACGACCCGGCGTTCCTGCGCGCCGTGACGACGCCCAAGCGCGGCATCGGCCACCAGACGCTCGGCCAGCCTCGGCGAGCTTCGCCGGCAAGCTGGAAGGCGAGCCTGTTCGAGGCGCTGTTCGCCGAGTCGCTCGGGCACGCGCGCTGCACGCGGCGCGCGATCGAGCTCGCTGCACGAGTTCGGCCGCTACGGTGAACGACCTCGAGCACCGCGCGCGCACACGACCGGCGGCGAGGACGCGAAGGCGCTTGCTGCTCGGCTGGCTGAAGGACATCGGCTACGAGCAGCACCTGCACGACGGCGAGGACAGCGCAGAAGCTCGCGCGCCGCGCGCTGGAGCAACGTGCTCGACTTCGTCGACTGGATCGCGCAGCCGCTGCGGCGGCGAGATCCGAGCGACGGCGGCGACCGGCGTCGAGAGCGAGACGAAGAGCGTGCTCGAGGTCGGCGCAGACGATCTCGGTGATCATCAGCCTGGCCGAGCGCGGCGACGACCAGAACGTCGTCACGCTGTCGACCCTGCACGCCGCCAAGGGCCTCGAGTGGCCGCACGTCGATGCTCGCCGGCGTCAACGAAGGGCTGCTGCCGTTCCGCAGCGAGCGACGACGAGGAGCATGACGGCCGAGCGCGCATCGAGGAGGAGCGCCGCCTGATGTACGTCGGCATCACCCGCGCCCGCAGCACGCTGGCGTGAGCACGCTGCGGCGCCGCAAGCGCGGCCGCGAGACGGTGGCCGGCGTGCCCAGCCGCTTCATCGCCGAGATGAAGCTCGCCGAGGAAGGCGCGCGCCCCGATCCGCGGGCTCACCTGAAGGCGCTGCGCGACGCCGCGGCGCGGCGCGCCGAGGCGGCCAAGGCAGAGCCCCTGCGCCGCGACCCCCTTGCGAACGGCTTGATTCCCTGACCCTCCACCTCGCACACTCCGCGCTGGCGCAAGACAGCCGATCTCTCGAACAACGCAAGGAACAAGGGAGAACTACGTTGGCACTCGACATCGACCCGCTGGAGACCATCGAAGAGCTGCAGGAGGACGCCGAGACGCACACAGGGACCACGCGAAGCTCAACGGCTTCGTCGCCGTCAGCGTGGCGATCCTGGCCACCTTCCTGGGCATCTGCAACGTCAAGGACGACAACGTCGTCCAGGCGATGCTCGCGGCCCAGGCCGAGAAGATCGACCAGTGGAATTTCTACCAGGCGCGCAACATCCGCGAGAGGTGATGCTGGCGAGCGTCGAGGGCCGTCAAGCTCGCCAGGCGGCGGCCGCACCGATCCGGCCGACAGTCGCCGCCTACGACGAGACGATCGCCCGCTACACGGCGATGGCCAAGAGCCAGAACGTGAAGAAGGAAGAGCAGAAGAAGCCTGGCCGAGGAAGCGCAGGTCACCGTACGACAAGCTCAACTACAAGGACGACCAGTTCGACCTGGCCGAGGCGTCGATCGCGATCGCGATCGCGCTGCTCGCGATCACCGCGCTCACCCACGTCTGGTGGCTGTTCTGGCTGGCGATGATTCCCGAGCGTGTTCGGCCTGCATGATGGGCGGCGCGGGACTGCTGGGCCTGCCCTTCCACCCCGACTTCCTGATCCGTCCGCTGACCTGAGCGGCCGCCGGGCGCCGCGCTGTCCGCCGGAGCGTCAGGGGCGTTGCTTCACATCCCCTGAAGAGCCCGGCGTAGCTGCGGCTCACCCTCGAGCTTTTCGGGGTGACCGCGCACCGCCACCAGCTGGCGGCCGCGCAGGTCGCGGCTGACGCCGGCGATGCGCCCGCGCGTTGACGAGCGTCGAGCGGTGGATCTGCCAGAACATGCTCGGCGTCGAGCTCGTCGACCAGCTCCTTGATCGGCTTGCGGATCAGCGCCTCGAGCGTGCGCGGTCTGCACCGCGCGTGTACTTCTCGTCGGAGATGAAGAACAGCACGTCCTCGACCGGGATCATCTGGATGCTGGTGCCCACCGTCGCCTGGATCCAGTTCAAGCGCGGCGCCGCGCCCGGGTTCATCTTCGCGGCCAGCTTCTGCAGCAGGCCGCTGCATGCCGCGCTCGCATCGGGCGCGCCGTCGCTGCCCTGCGCTTGCGCGAGGCGCTTTGCTGACGCGGTCGACCGTGACCTGCAGGCGCTCGCGCTCGGCCGGCTTGAGCACGTAGTCGACGACGCCCCTGCTCGAAGGCCTCGATCGCGTACTGGTCGTAGGCGGTGATGAAGACGATCTCGGCAGCCGCGCCAGGGCCGGCGGTTCTCCGGCTCGCGCCTCGTCGTCGACCGGCAGCTGGGCGATCGCGCGTGCCGCCTCGATGCCGGTCATGCCCGGCATGCGGATGTCGAGGAAGACCAGGTCGGGATGGTGCTCGCTCGACCAGCTCGCACCGCCTCGGTGCCGTTCTTCGCCTCGCCGACGATCTCGAGCTCGGGCCAGACCTCGGCCAGGCGGGCGCGCAGCTGCTCGCGCAGCAGCCGCTCGTCGTCGGCGATGACCGCGGTCGGGAAGAGGGTTCGGCTGTGCTCATGGCAGCCGGATGCTACGCAAGTCCGGGACGCGCTCCGCCGGCCGACGGGCCGCGGGCAAGCCGCCAGATCAGCCAGCCGACGATCAGCACCGGCGAGGCGACCAGGAGCAGCGTGGCCACGATCCCGAGCACGACGATGGCGATGCCGAGACAGCGCGGTCGCGACCGCGATGGCGACGGCGCCGACGACGACGATCGCAGCCACCAGCACCGCGAACACGGCGAGCAGCAGCGCCATCGCCGCCTGCCAGCCGCTCAGGCTTGGCAACGCCACGGTCTCGCCGTCGACGACCAGGGTGGCGTGGTCGAGCGGAAGCGACGACCAGGCGACGACGATCGCCGCGCCGATCGCGATCGCGACCAGGAGGACGATCGTTGCCAGCGACGTGATCCAGCGCATGGCCCGGCTGCTTGTCGTCATGCGTGCTGCTCCTTCCTGCGGTTGCGCCTGATACGGCTCGGTGCGGGTGACGACCAGTTCCGCTAAACAAATGTTATGCTTCGTTCAGTTACGTATTGCTGGAGCAGGGTATGGGCAACGCGCCTAACTTCGAATTCGCCGTTACGAAAGCAACATCAGAGTGCGCTCAACAAGCGCAATCGAGATCTCGTTATCGTTCGCTCCTGAAATGTAAGGGCGATTGATGGATGCCGATTGCGCCAAGCGGCAGCCAGTAAACTCTAACGGTGCACCCACCAGCAGCATGCGCACGCCCAGCCGAATCCGCCGGTCTCAGCCATTCCGCTGGTCTTGCCGGCGCATGCCACAGCATCGCGCATCGAGAACGTGCGGATACGAACCAATAGGTCGCGCCCGCCGTTGTTAGACGGTAGCCGAACGATCCGCGCTCGAAGATCATCTTTCAGGATTCGTCCCTCGAAGCGTGAGATCGCCTGCTGATCGTCGAAGGTTTGATGCCAAGCGACTGCGCAGCGTTCGACAAACTGCCGGACTCCCGCGCCACGACAGATAGATAGCGGAGAATCCACCAGCTCCATCATGCCACCCCTTGATGCGTCCGGTAAGACGGGACGTTCAGGAAGCTGGAGCCAAGTGCGATGGGCCTCCTACGTACTCAGAGCAAGATGTACCTGACTAGCGGTCGGTTTGCAAACTGTGAATTGTTGCAATGTGATCTCGCTGAACTTCAGGCTCACCAATGAGCCGTCAGCACACATCCATGTTGTGACGGCGCGCGATGGTCGCCGCTAGTAAGCCGAGCGACGGTGGTGGGCCGGATGCCCCGGCGGGCATACCCACTTCCGATCCGAAGCTCAAACACCGTTAGCGAAGCTGGCGACCTGGCTCGCCCAGCTCAGTCTGGCTATTCGAAGTCCCGAAGAAGATCAGGCGGCGGCGTAGATCGACGAACCGAAGACACACGCCGTGCATGCCTCTTCACGCGGCGCAAGCCTTCGCGCCACGGCCGCTGCCCGGGTACCTGCCGCGCGAGCGTGCGGTCCCATTCCGTCTTCTCTGACGCGGCCGGCTTTGTTGCCCTCGCTTAACCTAAGAACGCGCGTTGCCTCCATCGCCGTCAGCCGCAACAGCCTGGACTGCTGCCGGCGGCTGGCGCTGTGCGGCAATCTAAGCCGTGATCGAGAACCGCCATCGCTGACGTCGATCCGCAGGCTTGGCTCTCCGGGGTATTCGCACGGCTGCAGGATCCATCCAGCCAAGTGCATCGCCGAGCTGCTGCCGTGGATCTGGACATTGCTCAACGCCAGCAGCAACGAGCGGCCGTATGCCGCCTCGATCCGGATCCGGCTCACGCAGCACCAATAGCCGAATCTACAAGCTTGCCGGACGCGTCCTCCCGAAGGCGACGATTCTCGCCAAGTCCCTCGGGCACGCGTACCATGGCTCGAAGTTCAACGACTTGTTTGACTAGCTCCGACAGACATTTCCGCCACCCTCAATGCACTGCATTAGCAACGACCAAGGCCAAGCCAGTAGCCGGCATTTGTTACGATAAATGCTCGGCTGTGGCGCATTCTCTCGTTTCTCGCGTGGTGATGCGGCCTAGTATGGCCGCGATCACAGTCAAGCCAGACGTTGGTGATGACGCCCTCGCCACGACGAAGCGACTTTCACTACGACCCTCCACGATCATCAAGCCCGGTGACTCTGATGCATCGCGTACGAAGCCTCGCAAGCGTAGACCAGCCGACGAACCGGGGGCACATGGATACTCTGAAACGCTGCGACCGGTTAAAGTGAGGTGGCAACACCCGCAAGAAGCGCGGCTTCGATCCGGTTCCCCATCGACGGAGTCACAGTGTGACTCGCACAGTACCCATGCACGTCGGCGGTCGCCCGCCACAACAGCGTGGTCGCATGGACGCATCTTCAGTTGTGATGGCGCCGAGCAGCAACGCGCATAATATGTGACCATTCCCCTCCGGATCGGTCAGCCGGCGACGATCTGAACTCCTCGCGGTTGAGAGCACTTGGACTTCACAGACCCACGATTGCCGGGGAGATACGGTTGATCGCTGCGCGCTTCAGATGACGCCTTTAGTCGAACTTGCAGGCGATGCTCGTGAAGCTGGGTTATCCCCTTTGACGATGCTCGCTGTAGCCTGGGCCGGCAGTGTCATGTGAACTCAAGCGCTCCAGCCGCTCCTTGCGCTTGATTCGGCGGCAGTTAGGCCATTGCTCACGCCATTCCGGGAACAAAGATCCCGGAAAACGAAGACAAGTTAGTCAGTGCGGCCGCCGTCCGCCAGCTACCGCCGAGCCCGACTGACACCGGCACGCCTAGCATTCCGGGGCGCATATCTCCATCATCGAGATAGGCCGACTTCACCTTCAGCGACCGAAGCGCCTCGATCGTGCGCCGAGTAGCAGTACGACGAATCCAGCCCTGTTCGGAGTCAAAGCAACTGATGTCCCGGCCGTCGATGCGTGCATGCATGCGGTAGCCATCATATCTAATCTCGTGCACCCAACCAGCGCCGCCTTTGGCGCTTGCTCTTCTACCAGGCGCGTGGCTTTGCGGCTTGATCCCATTTCGGCGACCGGGCTGTCGTTCCCACGATGGTACTGGAGCATATTTAGCAACATCGCGAAGGTGCTTTGCAGCAATTGTCGGCTGAGCGCCTCTGCACAGAGGTTGACGATTGCTCAATCGCTATGTCGCAGGGTGGCAGCCGTTTGGGTATAGGCGGCGGATTCGATCACTGCAGGCGACATAGGTCGTCGTCCGGATACCTGCGCGCGTTCGAAGCGCCGTCTGGTGGACCGAAGGCGGCGTAACCGTGAAGGAAGTGGCGTTGCGGGTCAGCCTCAACAAACGTGGCGCACGGCGCGTATAAACATGAGATGAAGGCGGATACTAGCCCTGCTTATCCAGTGAAGCAGGCAGGCTTATGCTGCGGTCGCTGCCTGATTTCTGACTCATCGGTCGCTTCAGCAATACGTAAC
>ERZ1370068.10124-contig-8849_pt1 | contig 25697 bp, 42 predicted proteins | sample MGYA00561227_ERZ1370068 | MGnify/ENA primary metagenome ERZ1370068 (study PRJEB38410, sample SAMEA6850437) | metagenome | study: Metagenomic assessment of the ecological functions of the soil: analysis of the soil microbiota associated with the...
GTTGTACTTCGTTCGGTTACGTATTGCTGGTAACAGAGGCGATAACAGTTTGCGAGGATACTCGCGCGTGGCGAATGCCGTTTCGGCGGCAGATTCGGGTTCTTATGTTTTTCCTTTTGCAGCCACGGCATCAAGGCTCGCAAACGATGGCCTGTGCTTTCAATCAGATGAGCTTCATCGTGTTTCAAGCGCTTGGAATAGCGTCCGCGTCCGCTTTTTGTTTCGTGCAACCACTTTTGGCGAAGCGATCCTGGCGAATATCCTGCAGCGCTTTCTTCATCCGCTGCTTTACCGCGCGATCGATAATTTTGCTGCCGACTGAAACATCGCCCCACTTCGCAGTCTCGGAGATGTATTCACGCATGCCGCTGATGCCCGCTTCGTGGATAAGATCGACGATAAATTTCACCTCGTGCAGACATTCGAAATAAGCCATCTCAGGTTGGTAACCGGCGTCGGTCAGTGTCTCAAAGCCCGCGCGAATCGAACGCACTTAAACCACCGCACGACACCGCTTGTTCTCCAAAAGGTCAGTCTCGGTTTCTTCCCGGAAGGTAGTCTCAATGACACCGGCTCGGGGTACCGCCGATTGCCTTTGCCCAGGCGAGCGCGGTCTGTTTCGCGCGTTTACTCGCATCTTGATGAATCGCGATCAACGACGGCACTCCTTTGCCCTCGGCAAATTGAGCGCGCACCATCGGCCCGAGGCCTTTTGGCGCGACCATGATCACGTCCACATCTTTCGGCGGAACAATCGTTTGATAATGAATCGCGAATCCGTGCGCGAAGAGCAGCGTCTTTCCTTTTGCTAAATACGGAGCGATGTCGCGTTCATAGATTTCCGGCATACTCTGTATCCGGCAGCGCCAGAAAAATGACATCGGCGCGCCGGACCGCTTCTGGGGTTGGTTTTCACCACGAGGCCGTCCCGCTTTGCAATCGCGCGCGACTTGCTTCCCGGATAAAGTCCGACGATCACGCGAATCCCGCTGTCTCGGAGGTTCAATGCGTGCGCGCGACCTTGGGACCCAGAGACCGATCACCGCGCACGTTTTTCCAGAAGCGGATCGAGCGTGGCTTCTTTGTCCGTGTAAATTCGCGCGGCCATGTGACTCGACGAGAAGTCGCCGATGCTAACGTCCATCCTGCCGATGTCAACGACCGGCAGAATTCACGTTCGACCAATTAGGAAAACTTGCGGTTGCGCTGCCGTCCGCATTGCGCGAGTTGGGCGACAATCGCGCGAGCTTCTGTGTCTCGCCCCATTTTTTCGAGAATTTGGTTCGGTTTGAGTTGGAGACTCCGCACGATTCGCGTGCAATAAATCAGAACGAAGGCGCGACGCTAGCGGCAATTTCTCATCATGCATGGGAGGAATTAGTTGGCTGCTTCGCCGGCTGGCTGTCGGAGGTTTCTCTCTTGTGGCTTGTGCATTACGCAAGCCGTCGGGTCGATAAACATGAGACCGATCGCCTGTCCTGGAGAAGGGCGCGTTGGGTGAATATGAAGTGGGCGCAGAGCTTGAGAGCGGCTTTCGGACGCATTCTTTATCTTCAATGATGCGTGCAACGCAAGACACGGTAACTTTGACCATGTTGTTGTTAGGCCGACACGGCATTGTTTGCGATCGAAACGAAGAATTGGAATGGACTAATCGGTGCCGATGCCAGCGACGAACTCAGGAAAACGGCAGGGATGCCTCAAGTCCCGCATGTTCGGAAATTTCTCCGACGAAGCATGGTGCTGCGTGATCAAATCGTCGCTCTGACTCATTCGAACGGCCTGCATACGCTGTGTAATGGTTTTCCGAAGGCGCACATCGAGGCCAAATTTGGAGATACCGGGAAAGTTCATTGCATAGGCGTTGATCAGCTTCCGTGATTACATCGACAACGCGAAGTTCTCGCAGAAGTTTACTTCGAGTAGAATCGATGAGCTGGTTCGAGCGCCAAGCGGCGTCGCAGGCATGGATACAGAGTTCGCAGCGCGCTCAGAGCTTCCTTCCTGACTATCGCACACGCACCCGGGGTTCAAATTCGGGCGCGGAAAAAGACTCGTCGTCCAGAATCCCGCCAGCAGCGGGACCAGTAGCGCGAGGGACGGCGGCCGTGACGGCCATCAATTCGGATGCGCTTAGCGGGCGTTCAGCCCGCTGCGACTTTCCTTGCCTCAAGACCGAGTTTGGCCGTCGCGAGTAACGTCTCGTCGTCGTTGTCATTCAAGCCGCCAGAGAACTGGCGAATGTTGCGGAACGAACGATGTAGAAATAAATCGGCAGGGCGATTGTTTGAGGCAGCGGAACTTCCGTTTGCTGCCCGCGGATTGCAGCCCGAATCCCAGCGACTCAGAACGCAAGCCGAGGCGAACATCTCCATGGCGGCGCCGGCGATCCGTTCCTGCACCAACTGCATATCGAGAATCGGCTCGCGGTAGGCAATCAACGCGCGATTCACCGCGAGGTTAAACCGCCAGATGGCGCGACCCAATCGACTGGCGTGCGCTCGAAGCTGATGGCTTTTTACCGGCACATCGGGGATTCGAACGGCCGCGCCAAGCCGGTTCAATCCCGCGCTCCACGCTTTGCCGCGATCCTGCCGCCACGGTTTCATCAGCGTGTCGTAAATTTCCTTGAACTCCATTCCCGGACCGCGCATCCCGACGAGCGCGATGAACGAGGTGAGCACTTCGTTGCTGCCTTCGCCGATTTGGTTGATGCGCGCGTCGCGCAGGAATCCGCCCCATCGGGCTGTCGTCGAAATAAGCCGAGCCGCCATGGATTTGAAACGTGTCGTTAACGGCTATCCCAAAGTCGTTCCGTCGTGAAGACCTTCAGCATCGCGGTCTCGATCATGTAATCTTCCGAGTCCACGATCGATCAGCGACGCGGTGACGTTCGTCATCGCTTCCATCGCATAAACATCCGCCGCCATGCGCGCGATTTTTTCTTCACCAAATCGAAATCGCCCAGCGTCTTTTTGAATTGTTTTCGCGTGTTCGCGTGTTCGATGGCGAGTCGTAAACAAGTTTTGCCGCGCCCGTGCAGCAGGCTCCAAACGTGGTGCGGCCGAAATCGAGCACCGTCAACGCAACCCGCAGACCTTTGCCGACTGGACCGAGAATATTTTCCTTGGGAACGCGCACATTGCGCAAGGCAAAGCGGCCGGTGGCCGTGCCGCGAATGCCCAGTTTCGGCATTCGCGCGTCGAGCATTGTGAAGCCGGTCATGTCCGGCGTGACGAGAAATGCGGTGATCGCGGTTTTCCTTCTTTTCCGGCACCGGCGTTCGCGCCATCACCGTGAGCACCTGCGCGATCGATGCGTTTGTGATGTAGCGCTTCTCGCCGTTGAGAATAAAAATGCGTGCCGTCTTCGCTCGGCTTCGCTTCCATTTGAACGTTGGCCGCATCGGAGCCGGCTTCAGATTCTGTCAACGCGAACGCCGCCAGCTGCTCGCCGTTCATCAGCTTCGGCAACCATTGTTGCTTCTGCTCACGATGTACCGAAGAGCAATAAGGCACGAATACCAATCGAATGATGCGCATTCGTAAAAACCGACGTCGCAGCGTCGCGCGCTCCGATTTCTTCCAGCACGCGGCAATAGGCCATCTGCGAAAATCCCCGGCCACCAACTTCTTTCGGCGCCGTCATCCCGAGCACGCCGATGCGCCCCAGGCCGTCGATGATTTCGCGCGGAATATTCGCATCCCGATCGATCGCCACCGGATCCAGTTTGTCATCGAGAAATTGTCGCACTTCCGCGATTGCCTGATCCACTTCGCCTGCTGCACAGCCGAAAATTTCGGATACGGCATCGTCCAGTCCGCGACGAACCGGCCCAGGAACAGTCCTTTGGCAAAGCCCATCTCTTGCCGGCCGGTGAAAAGTAGTTCTTCCGCCTGCTTTATTTCTTTTTGCCGCTGAATCTCGGCTTCTGTTTGCGTCATAGGAAAATTGATGAGTCCACCGCGGAATGGAAGTTACGCACTGTAGTCAGGGCCGGACATCTGTCCACTGAGCCGCCGCAATAGTCCGCCGACAATTTCATATGCATGCGAATAACCCTCGGACCATTCGCTCGCGCGAGGCCCGGCGACATTGAGAACACACAACTGATGGTTCGAGACAAATTGCTCCGCCAGATCGATGGCACGCTCGATTGAGATTGATGATAGATCGATTGCTACGTAAGACTTGGCGAACTCGACGCAGCGGGCCAGCGTTTCGCGCGTCCCGCCAGCAAGCGCACCGGCGTTAATGATCAGTGTGCCGTCGGAATCGGCGACATTCCTCGCAGTTCGTTCGCTATACCCGGCAGAGAGCAATTCGGTAAGCGGGTAACGTTCAGGGATCCGTCCATTTTCATCGAGCCGGCCGGCTGGACACCAGCCGCCACATTCCGCATTGGAATCGAGCGCTGCGTCGAGCGCGCCGCGATCAACGCCGGTTTGGCCGCCGGAAATAATCTTGAATTTCTCGATTTTTCGGATGGGAGATACTAATAGCCGCCGCCGGTTTTTTGTCCCAGGACCGCATCCAGATCGTTGCGTGCGACATTGATGCTGACCACAGTGTCGGCTTCAAAGAAAACATCCGAGACCGACGAACGTGCTCGAAAGAAGACAACCTTTCGATCGACCTTCGACGCGTATTGGCCTCGACGTAATCGTCGGCGCCGCTTTCAGAGTTACTTTGTGCAGCTTTATCTCCGATCCTCGTCGATCAACTGCACCCCTGACTCGTTCCGCATTCGGTGCAGACGCCGCAGGCGCCGGCCCGAATCACTTTGTTGCTCCCACAATGTGAACAGATGATGTCCATGAACATGCTGCCCAGCGCTTCTTTCACGCGATCGGCGTAGCTGGCGCCATTCCCGGCGATCTTCGGATTACCCTCCGCAGGCGAATCGTTTGTGATCACGTCGATCAGTTCTCTTTCCGCGTGCGGGAAAGATCCGCGACCGGGCGATTGACCGCCTTTTTCTCCATGTCCGGAATTTCCTTGAGCGGCAACTCGGGATGACTTCGCGACGGCGAGGTGGCTTCTTTGTAGCCTTTGATGAATTGGCAGCCGAGCCAGCGAAAGACGTAATCGGTGATACTGCTCGCATTCCGGATATCGGGATTTTTGGTGAAGCCGCTCGGCTCGAATCGCTGGTAGGCGAATTTTTTCACCAGGCTTTCGAGCGGCACGCCATATTGCAATGCCACCGAAGTCAGCGTGCCAATGGTGTCCATCAACCCTCCGATCGTGCTGCCTTCCTTGGCCATGTGGATGAAAAGCTCGCCCGGCTGGCCATCTTCGCATAAGCCAACGGTGATGTAACCTTCATGACCCGCGATCTCGAACTTGTGGGTCAATGACATCCGTGTTTCCGACATGCGATGGCGCGTCGGTTGGTCGACGCGGTTTCGCAGCATGACCAGCTCTTCTTCCAACTCGAGGATGCGATTCTTGAATTTTTCAGTTGAAAGATCGACATCGTCCGTCGCCCCCATGTCTTTGGTTTTGCGCGTGTTCAGCGGCGCCGATCGTTTTGAACCATCTCGATAGATGGCCACTGATTTCAGACCGAGCCGCCAACCTTCCACGTAGGTACTCATGATTTCATCGACCGTGGCTGCCTCAGGCATGTTGACGGTTTTTGAAATGGCGCCACTCAAGAACGGCTGCGCTGCGGCCATCATCCGCAAATGCGCCATGTAGCTGAGACTGCGCCCGCCTTTGTGTGGCTTAAATGCGCAATCGAAGATCGGCAAATGTTCCGGCTTCAGGCCGGCGCCACCATCCGCAACATCCTCGATCGTATCGAACGCATCGATGTGCGCGATGATACGCTCGATTTCTTCGGAGTTGTATCCGAGTTTTTCGAGCACCGGCCGCACCGTTTGGTTGACGATTTTCAACATGCCGCCGCCGGCGAGGAGCTTGTATTTCACCAGCGCGATGTCCGGCTCGATCCCGGTCGTGCCGCAATCCATCAGAAAACTGATCGTGCCGGTCGGCGCGAGCACCGTCACCTGCGCATTGCGATAACCGTAGCGCTTGCCCAGCTCCGTCGCGCTCTCCCACACTTTTGCGGCCTCTCTTTCAGGAAGCCAAATTCCTCGTGATCGGGAATCTCGCTCACGGCCGCGCGATGCAGATCGATCACTTCGCGCATGGCAGCGACATTATCTTTCGCGACCGGTTTCGCCACTCCGCTACAACGGGCGTCGCGATAACCCGGAAACGGTCCCATCGCTCGTGCCATTCGCGCGCTCTGCTCGTAGGCTTCGCCGGTCATGATCGCGGTAATCGCCCCGCAAAGCGCGCGACCTTCCACACTATCGTAGCCGTAGCCGTAGCTCATGATGAGCGAACCGAGATTGGAGTAACCAAGGCCGAGCGTGCGGAAGATGTGTGAATTTTCCGCGATCTCCTTGATCGGATAGCTCGCGTTGTCGACGATGATTTCCTGCGCGGTGATGAAGATGCGGACCGCGGCTTTGAATCGCTCGATATCAAATTCGCCATCGGCGCTCTTGAACTTCATCAAATTGAGCGAGGCCAGATTGCAGGCGGTGTTATCGAGAAAGAGATACTCCGAACAGGGGTTCGTCGAATTCTGGCGGTCGGTTCCCTTGCAGGTGTGCCATTTGTGGATCGTCGTATCGAACTGCATCCCGGGATCGCCGCAGACGTGTGTGCCCTCGGCGATTTTGCGCAACAACGTGCGCGCTTCTTTGCGTTCGCACGGGCGAACCGTCGCGCACCCGATCGCGTCCACCACTCGCGGTCTTCGATCGCCGCGTGCATGAAGTCGTCGCTCACGCGCACGCTCAGGTTTTCATTCTGATACATGACCGAGCCGTAAGCGTTGCCGTTGTAACTGCCGTCGTAACCCTGCTCGATCAGCGCCCAGGCTTTCTTCTCTTCCTTCTGCTTCGCGTCGATGAATTCTTCGATGTCCGGATGCCAATCTTTCAGCGTGTTCATCTTCGCCGCGCGCCGCGTTTTGCCGCCGCTCTTCACCACGTTCGCGACCTGGTCGTAAACTTTCAGAAACGAAAGTGGCCCGCTCGGTTTGCCGCCGCCGCTCAGTTTTTCACGCGTGCTGCGCAAGGATGAAAGATCGCTGCCGGTGCCGCTGCCATATTTAAAGAGCATCGCCTCGCTCATCGCCAGCCGCATGATGTCTTCCATTGTGTCGTCCACGCGATTGAATGAAACAGGCGCTGCCCTGCGGGTATTCGTATTGCGTCGACGCGCGCTCGGCTTCGCCCGTTTGCGCGATTGTAAAAATAATTGCCGACTCGCCCGCGCCTTTCCCGACGCCGTATTGATGATGGAGACCGACGTTGAACCAGACCGGGCTGTTAAAGGCCCCGTGCTGATTGATACAGAGCCAGGTCAGCTCGTTGTAAAATATTTCCGCTGTCTTCGCGTCGGCAAAATAACCGTCGGCTATTCCCCAATCGGTGATTGTCCGCGTGACGCGATGAATCAGTTGCCGCACTGAAGTTTCGCGGCCGCCTTTGTGCGGATCCGTTCCGTTCGCGATGTCGCCGTAAAAATATTTCGAGACCGCGATTTTCGTCGCCAGCGCGCTCCAGCTTCTCGGCACTTCGATTTCTTCCTGCTTAAAAATCACTTTCCCGCTGTCGTCCGTGATCTCAGCGGTACGGCGCTCCCATTCGATTTGATCGAAGGGCGAAACTTCGGCGTCGCTAAAGACGCGGTCGAAACGCAGGCCGCCGCTTTTTTGTCGCGGTTTTGCGGCGGCGGGGCGAGGGACTTGCGGTCTTTGATAAGGCTGGAAGGCGAGATGCCTGATTTGAGCTGGATCATGGATGGAGCGGCTGGTTAAGGTGGTGAATAGCTGTGAATTAACGCAGGACAGCCCCTGCGAACATCTTGTGAATAGGGGCTAACAACAACATACTGGGAGTGGAGGTTGCGGGGATACAAGATGCGGTGCGAGGGGTCGCCAAGGCAAGCCGAAAATTGTAACATTTTTTCATAGGAGAAAACTCCTTTCGAGATCATTTTTCGCCGTTTTTACGCGTGACCGGTGCCCTGAATTGGCCGCCCACCGGTGCGTTTCGAACGTCGACCAATTTTCTCCTCAGCTACCTTTCTTTTTAACGTCTTCCAGTTTGCAAACGATCCGGCCTATCTATAATTAGCCATCTGGTGAGCTGCCGGGTGCGGTGGCGTAATAATGGAAGGGTGGCTGAGTCCGGTTTAAGGCACTCGACTCGAAATCGAGCGTGGGGTTAAACTCACCGTGGGTTCAGAATCCTACCCCTTCCGCCGCGCCCGAAAATACACCGCGCGCGTCGCCGAGCTTCGCTATGCTCCACCGCGTTGCACACTGGAGATTCGAACGCAGTTCGACTGGTGGGCGTTGCTACGCGCATGGGTTAAAAGCGACGCTCTAAGTCCAGAGCCAAGCGCAGCTTTGGATAATCCCACCCCTTCCGCCGCAATGCATTCATTTCGAAAGAACTCGCTTGCCATTGGCACATCCAGTGCTCATACACGAGTTCTCGATGATCCAGGCGAATTGTCGGGCGCGGTTTACCGCCGCGGATTTCGAGTTCATCGTGCGGACGCTGGCGCGCTCTCAAACCGACCATGTTTCGCTGGTCGATCTTCTGAGCGACGCGGAAACGCGCGATCGCGTGCTCGATCACCCGCGGCTGGTTGACGCGATCCTCTCGAATGCCGGACATCTCTCGATTTCATCGCAATTTTATTTCTACGTGCTCGCGCGACACGTTTTGCAACAGGCCGGAATGACCGATCGCAAGCTCTGCGATTATGTCGCGTCGTTACTGGAAACTTTTTCGCGCGCGAACGGAATGCAATCGCCGCTCAACCGCGAAGATCGCGGCCGCCAATATGTTTCCGACATGCTGATCGCGCTGACCCGCGCGACGCCCGAGCAAGCGTTCCTCCTCCGCGCGCACGTCGGAAATTACTTCGCTCTTCATCAGCGGCATTTTTCACGAGAACACACAGCGCCGCAGCCTGCGCGGAGCGCCCGACATGAATTTCTACGAGCAGATCGGGCGAACGAATTACCAGCTCGTCGCCTCGCACGCGACCGCGCGCCGCTGCGAGTTGAGCGATGTTTACGAGGAATTGGCCGAGCGCTTTCGCGATGTCCGACTGGCGCTCAACCAACTATCCGATCAATTGCTCAACCTCGATGACGATGGCAGCAGCTTCGCTTTCTTTGTGAACCGAGACGCTTTTCAGTCAGATTCAGCGGCTTTTCGAGCGCACCTATGCGCAGGTCGGCATCAATCTTGAAGATTGCCTGATCGATCAGGGCCGCTGCGGGCAACTCACGCGACTGGCCGGCGCCTCTGCGCGCGAGCTGAGCGAACTGGCCCGGACCTTTCTTCGCACGCGCGGACGATCAACTTTACGTCGGCATTTATTATTCGCGCTGGCTGATCGAACAGCTCGAGCGGCATGATCCGCGCGCCGGCCTGAGCGATCGCAACATCCGTTCGCTCATCGCGTTCGTGGAGGAAATCAATCATGCGCTGCACGCCGCGCTTGCAGTTCAAGATTGGCGCGCCGCGAAATCGCGCTCGGAAGATTTCGCGCGCAAATCTGGAACTACAAGCGCAGATCGATACTTACCTCGTCCTTCTGTTGTTCGTGGCCTTCTTCCGAAAAACTCAAAGGTTTCGCGCACCGATCGCCGCTGGCTGCGCTTTCATTTATTCGAATCCAAAACGCCCGGCGGGTTTCGCGATGAAAATTTGCGGCAGCGGTATTCTGGAAACGACCGAGCTCGCCGCCAATTACACTCGATTATCTCGATTCGCTTAACGGTTTGCGTCGCCTCGACGAAATTCGCCGATTCCGATCGCTCGATTACGCGAAGCAAGAAAGCGACGCGCATCCTCGCGTTAATGGATGCAGCCCACTGAATCCGCGCATGTATGACACAGGCATTTCGCCTGCGAAAGGCCGCGACCTGAAAGGCCAGAAGCCTGTGCCACCTTCTCTCGCTTCATTCCGTTTGTGAAATCCAATCGGCTCCGCTAATGATTCATACGTGTTCAGTTTGACGATGCTTGGGAGCGGCAGCGCCGGAAATAGCGCGCTGATCGCGACCGATCATTGCCGGATTCTGGTCGATGGCGGATTGAGCGCGCGTCAACTCGTCTTGCGGCTTGCACGCTGCGGCGTGACGCCGGAACAGCTCGATGGCGTGCTTCTCACGCATGAACACGGCGATCATGTTTGCGGCCTCGAAGTGTTGTGCCGCAAATTTCAGGTTCCGATTTATTGCAACGCGCTCACCGCGGAAGCGATTCGTTATGGCTGCGATTCGTTAGGGCGCACATCGCCACTGGCGCATTTTTCGCACCGGCACCGAGTTTTCGATTTGCGATATCATGGTCGAAACTTTTCCGGTGCCGCATGACGCGGTCGATCCGGTCGGGTTCGCTTTCCACGCCGGAACGAGTGGGCTCGGCCTCATTACCGATCTCGGTTACGCCACGCAGTTTGATCGTCGAGCGTTTGCGTCAAGTCGCAGACCCTCGTGATCGAGACCAATCACGACGAAAAACTTTTGCAGGACGATCCACACCGCCCCTGGCCGGTAAAGCAACGCATTCAATCGCGACACGGCCATCTTTCAAACACCGCGGCAGCCGCAGTAATCGAGCAATTGTTACCGGGAAAAATCGAGCGCGTCGTCCTCGGTCATTTAAGTCGCGATTGCAATACACCGACGCACGCAGCGAATGCCGTGCACCTATTGCTGGAAAAATGTCGAAGCGGACGGAACTGGAGGTGTATTGCGCCGGACAAACGGAGATCAGTCCGCGATTTCGGATCGGGCAAACGAATGCTGGCTCGTTTCAGCCCACGTTCGAAAATATTTTCTTCCAAACCACAGCGGTCGCGCTGTAGTGTGGCGCTTGCGACGTTGAAGACCGATCCACGGGCAGGATGCTTGTGCCACGAGAAAGATGATCATCCGCGACGCGCTGGAAGCAGATCTGCCGGCGATCGTTGAAATTTACAACGCGACCATCCCCACACGGATGGTGACCGCTGGATGGAACCGGTGACGACCGAAGGCCGCCTGCCTTGGTTTCGCGAACATTCGCCGGACGGGCATCCACTCTGGGTGGCTGAAATCGATGGTGCGATCGCCGGCTGGTTCAGTTTTCATTCCTTCATTACGCGCTGCGCATATCGCGGAACGGCGGAGGTGAGCGGCGTGTATGTGGGCGAAAGTTGCCGGCGTCGCGGCGTCGCTCGCAGTTTGCTCGAGGAAGCGATCGCGCGAAGTCCGCAGCTCGGAATCACGGTGCTCGTGGGCTGCATCTTTGGCCATAATGAGCCGAGTTTGAAATTGTTTGAGCGGTTCGGTTTTCAGCGTTGGGGATTTCTGCCGCGAATTGCCCGGCTCGATGGCGTCGCCCGCGACCTCGTGATCATGGTCGCCACGTTTAAGATCGGCGAGCATCAAGGCGACCTGCTCGATCAATCGCAGAATGTAATCCTAAGCCATCGGCTAGCGCACCATGCCGACCTTTTTGTTTTTCGCGGTCATCTTCAAAAATAACGGAGGCGCTGCTGAAAAATTGCCGGGGCGATGACGTGGATGCGTCGATCCAGCCGATGCGGATTCGTTGATACGATTCGGGGAACGTCTGGAAATTTTTCCAGGTGATCGCGTCATTCTGCAATGCGGTTATGATGTCTTTGCCTGCGACAAATTTCTGATCGAGGTGCGACCGAATTTTCTCCAGACCAAAGCGTGTCATCTTTTTCGCTTTGATTAATCGACGGACGCGTTCCTTGTTCGTTTCAGAGAGAGAACTTTTCGGCCGACGCGGCGAGAATCGTTGCGCGGCACGTTCGTCGTCGATGCGTTTGATGATACTGTCGATCCAACCGTAACAGAGCGCTTCTTCCACCGCGTCATCGTACGGGATGCGCGGTTTGCTGGTGTGTTTCTTGTAGTAGATGAGCCAAATCTCTTTTTCGCGGGCGTGATTTTTTGCAAAGCCAGGCACGCCACGCTTTGCGGTTCGTGATGTAAAGCGTTCTTCCAATTTCCATCGACAATCGCGAATCGAAGCGGGCGTTACGCTTCTTCGTGGCCGATGACGAGATGAATGACGCCGGCGGGATCGGAAATCCAGAAGCCATCGAAATCTTCCCGCAACTGTTCCACTTCGTCGCGCCGCGCGATGCCGTTCACTCTTGAAATAAGAGGCCGCCGCTTCCGTGTCGTTAGTTTCGAGCTCGAGCCAAATATCAGGATGGCTAAGGTTCGGCACCCGGTCGATCCAAAGCCGCATCGGCCCAAATTGGAAAATACAACCTTCCGGTTCTTCCTCGATCAAAGGCAAACCGAGCGTGTCGCGGTAAAACGCGATCGCCTGCTCATAGACTGTGGCTTGGACATTTAATCGCGATATTCGCGCCGCCCGAAAAATGCGGACCGTTAACGTTGGCGACCATGTCGAAAAGAAATGCTGGCAGAACGAGAGAGCAACAAAATCGCTCTTTTACCCGCTCGCGGAACCTTCGGCACCCGGCTCTGGTCATGCCGACCGGATCGAGCGCGCGATCTAATTCTTCCTCCGGTAAAACCTTTTGCTCGCGACAAAGTTCACGCACCGTCCGCCCTGTCTTTCGCGCTCTGCTTCGCAATTTCGGCCGCGCGATCGTAACCGATTTTTGGCGCCAGACTGGTGACCATCGCCATGGAAAGCTCGACCAGCTCGCGGCAGCGCTCCTCGTTGGCCGTGATGCCGCTCACACATTTTTCTACGAATACCTCGCAGACATTCGCGAGCAGGCGGATGCTCTCGAGGAGATTGTGCGCCATCACCGGCATCATGACGTTGAGCTCGAAGTTTCCGTTCGCACCCGCCCAGGTGACGCACGCGTCGTTGCCGATCACTTGCGCGCAAACCATCATGAGCGATTCGCACATGACCGGGTTCACTTTGCCGGGCATGATCGAGCTGCCCGGTTGCGTCGCGGGCAACTGAATCTCGCCAATTCCGCAGCGCGGACCGCTGCCCGAGCCAGCGGATGTCATTCGCGATTTTGAAAAGGCTGACCGCGATGGTTTTTAGATGTCCGCTCGTTTCCACGACGGCGTCTTTTGCGCCCTGCGCTTCAAAATGATTTCGCGCTTCGCGGAATGCGATACCGGTCCGCTGCTCGAGGTGTCGCATCACTTTCGCCGGAAAATCGGATGCCGGTTTAATCCCGTGCCGACAGCCGTGCCGCCGAGCGCGAGTTCCTGAAGCACGCTGATTGACCGCTCGACGCGCGTTCTTTCCGTAGGCGACCTGCTGCGCGTAACCGCTAAATTCCTGGCCGAGCCGAATTGGAGTCGCGTCCATCAAATGGGTGCGGCCGATTTTGATGATGTCCCAGAAATTCCTTCGCCTTCGCATCGAGCGCGTCGTGTAATTTTTCGAGCGCCGGCAACAAGATAATTTTTTAACTGTTCCGCTGCGCTGATGTGAATAGCGGACGGAATGACGTCGTTGCTCGACTGCCCCATGTTGACATGGTCGTTAGGATGAACCGGATCGCGCGCGCCGATCGGTTTACCCAGCGAGCTGAGCAACTACGATTCGAGATGACCTCGTTCGCGTTGGTGTTCGTGCTGGTCGCCGAACCGGTTTGGAAAATGTCGAGCGGAAAGTGCTCGTCGAGCTTGCCTTCGGTCACTTCTTCCGCTGCCTGCACACGATGAGCGCGCAACGATTCGCATCGAGCAACCCAAGATCGTGATTTGCCTGCGCGGCGCCCCATTTGATCAGACCGAGCGCGCGAATGAACGGCCGCGAAAACGATAACCGCTCACCGGAAAATTCAGCACCGCCCGCTGCGTCGAGGCGCCGTAAAGTGCGGATTCCGGGACGGACAGCTCGCCCATCGAATCCTTTTCCATGCGGGTCCGGCCCGAACTCATGCAGAGTGATTAGCGGAAACGCGCGAGGCATTCATCGCGGAAGGCGCATGGCCATTGCGGTTGTTTGCCTTTTTCGAAAACGGTGATGAACATCGGCGGCATATTTTGCAGGCAATATTCCGATTCCGCGTGATCGAACAATGTCGCGTGCTGTCGACAGCTCGTTTGTCACCTGATAGATGATGAAGCTGCCGCCGGGCGCAAGCGCGTCGTGCGTTTTCTCCAGCAGCGCCCGCTTTCTTATTGATTTCGAGAATGCTAAAGGGGATGCCGGAAAGAATGTAGTCGCAATGCGGGATGCGACGTCGCCTCGATCTCATCGGGAAGGCGTCGCGGCGTCAGCATGAATCACGTGCACGCGCGGATCATCGGCAAACTGGCGCTCCAGATCGCGCGGAAAAGGCTTGGTCGAGTTCGAATAAAAGCGAGCATTGAATCCGCATCCATCCGGCGCGCCAGTTCGCGCGAGTGCACTCCTTCGCCCGGACCATATTCAGCAATCACGCGCGGCTGGCTGAAATCCATTTTGCCGGCGACCCGGTCGACGAGCGTTTTCGAGCTCGGCATGATCGAGGCGATTTGAAACGGCCTTTTCAGGAACCGTTTGAAAAATAACGCGCCTCATGAAGTTGCGAATAGTGAACCCTCGCGGGGATTATTGTCCAGCGACGATGTAGAGGTGGATCCGCTTTCTGCGGAAGAACCAGCCTGTCCAATCGACAGCCTTAATCTACGTCGAACATCGACGCATGAAAGCCATACCCTCCAAAAAGGAACTTGATTGACCACGATTCTAAAATTTATAAAGCTTTCCCCAGCAAAATGGGCTTGCCCAGGGCAGTGCAAGTTGCTGATTTTCTCCCGTGCATTAACCTCTGTTGACGGTCAAGGAAACGTCCAGCTACCTGCGGATTCCGTTGCCGACCGTCTATTACCTCGTGCAGCGCGGGCAGCTTCCCGCCATCCAGATCGGTGAGCCGCTGGCGCATCAAAGAATCGTCGCTCGACAAAGACATCCCTCGGCGGAAGACAAGGCCAGTGCCGACAGTGCTTGCTGTAGATGACGATCGAAAGCCGGCAAAAGTTTGTTTAACGTTTTCCTGAAAAATCGGATTCAGCAGAGTCGTCGTCGGCACCGTGAAGGAAGCGCTCGCCGCGCTCGACAAGCAAACATTTCGATCTGCTTTTTCTCGATCTGAAATTGCCGGATGGCCCAGCGGACGACGTCTATGACGCGGCCAAGAAAATCGATCCCGAGTTGCCGATTATCATTATCACCGGTTATCCCGACAGCGAGATGCTCGATCGGATTTTGGAAGAAGGGCCGATTACGGTTTTGAAAAAGCCGCTGCAAGTGGACCAGCTGCGCCAGACCGTGCGGATTCTCGGCCACAAAGAAATCGCGAAAGCGGCGTGATTCGATCGCGGTTTTGCTGCGGTCACGACGGCAACACCGCCGATCGGCTAGCATTTTTGCAGACGACCCGAGCTTGCCAAGCAATTGGCGCCAGCCAATAATCCACCTGATCTTTATTCGGGCGCGGTTAGCTCAGTGGTAGAGCACTACCTTGACACGGTAGGGGTCACAGGTTCGAACCCTGTATCGCGCACCAGCTACATTTGCTCGCAGGCGACAAACCCGCATTCGCTCGGCGGGTGTCACGTTTTCCAGCACTCTCACACTTTGCAGTCCCTTCTTTTGGCCGGATTAATCCGGCATCGCTCCGGCCGACTGAGTCTCAGTTGCACTTCGGCTGCGCGGTCTAATTCTGGGCCATCAAAGCAAAACGCGATGAAAGAGCTAGTGATTCCCGGTCGTCGGAAAAGAAATAGTCCGCGCACTGACTAGATAATTCGCAAGGAAGTTCAGAAACGGTTTTGGCGGATGAACTTTCCAATATGGAACGTGCGATGTGATCTTTCAAAACATTGCGCATCCTCGATAAGACCTTCTTCGCTCTCCGTCGTTCTTGTCGCGAAGCTGCACAACGTTCGGCGATCACAGAGCGCCGCCGCAGCACCGCGAGCATAACGACGGACCTCGCAAGCAATGCCCAGCCTAGCGAGTGAGGTTCTTCTCCGCTGTCGCGGATCAGAAATGAGAATGCTGGTTATTAGGCGAATTCCAGGCGAACCACCGTGTCTCTAGTTCACTGTGATGGTCACTTTCCTGGAAGGAATGCCGCTGGCCATCGACCTCGAGCGAACTGGGGCCAGTTTCCATCCCCGCGGGGACATCAAAATTAGTGGAAACGGTGGCGTTGCCCGTGGCCACAGCCATGGTGCTGTGGTCGTGCGTCCTGGCATAGAAAACGTGATGGGTGGCTCGATTCGTGATCCGCACCAACGGGTAGTTCGTCGATGTCTCTAACTCGTCCCCAAACGAGGCCGCTTGCGACAAGCCGTTGAATTGTTTGCCGGTGATTTGGTAAGTGGAGCCGCGCACGACTGTGGCTGGAAACGTTTTGATTCGTGGGGCCCACGACTGCGAAAATGTTGTGTTCGCAGGAGTGTAGAGCTTGGCTCCGAGCCGGTCACAAGCACGTCACCGGTCGGCAGGACTAGCAGAACAACCGTAAGCCGGCAGTGTGGCGGGTCAGGTTCACGCCATCGAACTCATAAAGTTTTCCAGAGTTACCCAACACCAGCGCATTGCCGTTGGGCAGTAGCGCGGCGAAGGAATCACCGGCGTTATCATTGTTAGGGAAGTCGGGGCCGACAGCCCAGGTGCCGGGATCAGTGGGAATCGACCGGCGGCGTCATAGATCGCGGTGTGTCCAGGGCCGGCATCGGAGTTAGAGCCGGTGGCGAAAACGGTGCCATCGGGGGCGGAGAACAGCCGGGCCGACCTCTCCCGGAGGGAAATAACAAAATTGGCCGTGGTCTCCATAGCGGAGACACCGGAATTGTGAGGGCGAATGCAAATCGACAATCGTGCTGCCGGCGGTCATCCATGTTTGGGTCGAAACAAAGTATCTCTCCGAGTTAGGTGCGTTCTTGACATCGAAAGTGAACACAGTGCCATCGGGCAGAAGAGTCCAACCTTCCTCGGCGTGGAAATCGCTCTTACCGGTGGAGGCGAGCAATGTCCAGGTGAGCGTGGCCGGATCCAATACGGCCATCTGCATATCCAGCTTCCTTCCGACAAGAAACCGGCCATCCGGCAAGACAACAGAAGGTGAGTCACCGATAAAGTCCCAGCCTGGGGGAGGCGGCAGCGAGGCCCAGGTATTCGTGATGGGGTTGTAGATTGCACCCAGGTTGGTGAGGGTAAACGCGCCATTGTTATATTCGCCACCTGTAATTACCACCCGGCCATCGGCCAGGACAGAGGAAGCGCAAGTCATCGGGCGCGTACCCGGCCGGGCAGAGGGCGAGTTGCGACCAGGTCCCATTAAGATAGCTGCCGTTGATGTCGGGCGTGAGCTTCCACCAATCAGACGAGGCATTGGCTTGGCACATCACGGAGCCATCGGTCAAAGGAAACTCGAAGAGGGCGCCATTCGGCGGCTGATGAACGAGTGTCTTGAGCGTCTGGGCCTGCGCGAGGCTGGAGAAGGCGAGCAGGAGGACGGTTAAGGCGAGAGATAATTTCTTTGGCATAAGGCGATTCTGAGTGTTTGCTTGATCGTGGCGCATGTCAATTTCAAAGGTTTGCAGCACGATGCGGCGCAACGTACGGGTTGCAGGTTCGAAACCCTGCATCGCGCACCATCTCCCGTTTCTGAACCTCGCGACTGGACGCGGACTCTGACGGACTAAACGTCTGATCGCCTGCGGTTAACACTTTCGACTTCTCTGGTTCGAGCGCGACAGTCGCGGACACGCCTGACGGCTCTCGACTAATTTTTGTGTGTCTATTTGTGCGTCGTTTAGTAGAGCGAGCCCGGCCACCGCATCCCAAACAGGTAGCATCCCCGCATCCGTATAAGTCTTCGCGGTCAAATTCGGGTCGCTGTGTCGCATCAATTCCATCGCAACTCGAAAGGGAACTCCCGACTTTGCCGAATTTGTTCCAAATGTTTTCCGCAAAGCGTGGAAATCCGCGTGTTCCTTCTTCATCCGCGTGCGATGCCCCGCCTTCAAATCATCCCGATAACGATCACGCGGAATCAATTGTGAAAGCCAAATCAGTTGGCCTCGCATTCAATGGCCGACGTACCGTCGTAAAATCGCGGACACACTCGGTGGCAATGGCTGATGAACAAGCTTATCGTTCTTTGCAATTGATGCGCGAACAGTGATATACGGTCGACCGCCATCCAGGTGAATGTCACGCCATTCGATCTGGCTGGAACTCCCCTCGACGAATCCCAGCAGAGCCGCCACGAGATACAAAATCCCTCTATCTCCGCTCATTTCGGCCAATTTATAACTGTTCGACCGTCAATGCCCGCCGCTGGCGCTTGGATCCTGTGACGTTCGCACCTTCTCAACCAATCGGATCGGATTCGGCCCAACGTGCACCCATTCGCACAATCCAAAACCGCGTTGCGATATTCGTTCAACGTTTTCGCCGAAAGCTCAGATCGTGAGCGCGCCATGCCTCAAAAGAATGCGCCGCGATATCGCGCAAAGCCGCCCAACCGCACTCACGCACCAGTCGCAATAACTTCCGCCTCGAGTTCCGCCACGTATTTTCCATCGCTGATCCAACCCGCGTCTGCTTTGCAAATATTCCTGCACAAAACTCTCTATCCGGGCGTTTCGCCGCGTCGCGATTCTCTTTCGAAGGACCCGAGACCCGCACGCTCACGTTCAGCACCGCGCAGGATTTGAGCGCAGCATCTCGGCCGCAACTTGTCGTTGCTGACACGCAGCGGCCTCGTCGTTGCCTTGAGATCGCCCCGCCGGCCGGAGCCGAGCAGAAAGTATGTGCGACCGACGCGCAGCTTGCCCTTTACTCGCCGCCTCGGCCTGAAAACGTAAGCTGATCATGCGTGCTGAACTCCCACCAGGATGACTCTGCATGTAACGCCGAAGCTCGCTCATCCGAATTCGAACGCTTCGGCCCACTCCTCGGAACGCTGCTAATCGGCCGCGGTCAATTTCTCTCCGCACTGTGCAGCACACAAACGCCGAGAACCTTCGCGGCGCGCGAAAGTCTGACGCATTCCGATTCCCCGCTTTCGGAAATCATTTGCGCTTCCTCCTAGCTTTCGCCGAGAATGCCTCCGCTCCAACCTGGAAGAGCGTCGCTTTGAGCTCACAACTTTCACTGTTGTTGACAAGCGCTGACCAAAACTCCGCTTTGGCCGCCCTGCCTTTACTCTGTTGCGCCAGTCGGTCACCCACCTCTCGAAGAGACACATATGGGCGGCCGAAAAATTCAAACCGAGTGAGCTTACGTAGCCGAACGAGCTCGCTCACACGCTGGGTACTCACGTCGAGCACCAATCCAGCCTGGGCGCAATTCAATAGCCCTTCCTCTCTCACTGTTACCTCGCTCATTTCCTGCAACTGCCTGAGCGCTCCGCGTCGAGCCGCCGCACGTCTCCCGAGGTGGCGACTGCAACGCGAATGTCGAAGATGCTATTCCTGCCATATCAAGTTACCGTAATTTCCGTGATGGTAACGGACGTGAACTATTTGTCAACACATTTTTTGATGATCGCGCCCATCGAGGAGAGCGTGAGTGTTCGATATTGCTAGACAAGTCATCACGACGGCGTGGCACGCTAAAGTCATGTCAAACCCACGAACAGGAACTCCATACCGAAGTCGTTAGACGTCGCGTCGCTGTAAACCAAGGGCCGTCAACTTCGACGCCATCGGCAGTGTCCTTTCCCAGGATTCGGCGCTCGGGCCGCACAGACGAGGAGACCCCAATCGGCGTAATCATCAACTGGAGACTTATCGATATATGCATTCCCGTCGATTTCTGCGATCTCCTGCACGGCGCTCACCTTTGATCGCGCCGTTGGTCCCCACGCGCAGAGGTAACAGACTCTCCGGCCTCATTGGTTTTCAGAACGCGGCCCGCTGGAGTTTGCCACCCCATGGCAGATCCAAGGTGTTTCGGTGCCGATTAGAGGATTACTACCCTCGCTGGAACCGGTCGGACTTGATCCGGCGAGTCATCAACGCCCTTCAACATCGGGCGTCAGATGGTTGACGACGCCATTGCCGCAGAGACCGCGCCCGCCAACACCGGAAGACCGACATCCGGGCAGAAGGCATAAAGGGACTTCTGCGCAAGAAGAGCGGTCGTTTCCTGAAAGCGTGGTGATGCTCCTGTTGTGCGTCAGAGCCCATCCGAGACTTGGACGAGGCGCATTCGAGAGCAAACCGCTTCATCCTTGCCAACGTCCTGGCTTATGCACGCCCGACACAAGGACGTAAGGGCGGGCCATCTGCCTTGACCCGGGCTCGCGCGCGATCGCCATGCGTTTGCCCATGCCATCCTCAGTCGCCTTCGGCTTTTCCCGACCCCGGACGTAGACGCGTTGTTTTCGAAGAGCCTGGCGATGGGGCCCAACTTCGGACCCGAGCGCCTGCCGCACCGCCGGCTGGAACAACGTGGCTCGCCCGTGTGTGGAACATCGGAGAGCCGCCCACCTCTGACGACCTTCAGTGCTGTTAGCCAGGCTCGATGCTGGGCAGGCCCTTTGGACGCCATTGGTTCCACCCGGCTCGACATCGCACGCGTTCACTCACGCGGGGTGATCTGTGCGCAAGCGATCTCGGCGGGCGCCACGTTGCTCAGATCCGGCCACAAGCGGACATCGCCGCCGATGCCGAAAGCTGCGCTGGCGCGCAGCCTGGACTCAAGCGACTTCGATTTGACCGCCGAAGTGCTCTTGGCGACATGGCCGATGCTCCGGCCGGACGTGGAGCCCAGTTGCCCGACTCGCATTCGGTATCGTCGCCCGCAGGAGGACAGACTCTGGCTTTCTGCCAGGATTGGCGTTCGATCCCGCACGCTACTCTGCCGTGGCGGGCGAGGAGCGGTTGCGTTTCGCGCACTCTACCTCGTACACACGCCTCTTACGCCATGGGCTTCTTGTGTGCGGCAGCGCTGAGGGCGGCTTGCTCGCCTCCGTCTGGGTACCAGCGGTGCGCCGCTCAAGCGGGCAGGTGCCGCGCTCCTCCGGCTCCTCGCCTCAGCACCGAGCCCGACGTCATGCTGGAGGGGCCCCGTTCCGTGCGCTCGTCCCCCGTCGGCAGGATTCAGTCGCACCGCTCCTCCCCTCACTGTGCTCTTGCGCCGGGCCAGGACGCAGGGTATATCCGGCTGGTTCGACAGGCGCTCGAGGTGGCGCTTCTTACGATCGTCCACGGACCCGCGCCAAGGCAGGCCTCCGCGCTTCTTCACCGTTCCCTAGCGCTCGGTCTGTGACCCGGCCTAATCAATCGCGGCTATCGGGATAAAGACCAAGACCACAATTTCGTAGAAGCAATCCCCCAATCCAACATTCTGTCGTATTCCGGATAATCCGCTCTGCGATATGACAGAAGCCCCGCCCGTATAATGGACTGGTAGGAAGCCGAATAATGCTTTTCCCGCGTCCAGCGCTCAGCACGGCGAGACGTTTTATCGCGGACCAGCAACGGGTCGCTACTGCCGGACAACTGTTTCGTAGACAGAATTCCTCTTTCAATAAGGGACTCTCCATGGCCACTTTCGGCGCGGGAACCATAACGCTAGCGCGCTCGGTGTTTTGATAGAAAAGCCACCTGCGATGCCCAAGATTCGGAAGACTGCTCCTCGGCGCATTTTGATTCCTGACACCTCAATTCTCTGGCATGAGGACAAGAGTCCGCACAGTCGATCCGATTTCGACAAGTTTTAGCCAAGGCATACATCTCTTGTGACGTACGACTCGTGGTACCGCGAACGTTGTCAAGTGAACTGCTGTTTCAGCAAACGACGTCCGCTTGCGGGCCTTCGACCGGATCTCCGAACAACTCGAAATTATCTCCGCAAGAACACAACACGCGCAACGCCATCGCCTCCCCCAGAGAAACATCAAGCACCGGGTCGCAGCTAAATCGACAAATGTTGATGAAGAGCGCCACAGTTCAGCCAATCCCATTTTCACGTATAAATTGGCATCAACTCTGCGAAGCAGCGCTGCGTGGAAGATTGCCGCCTTTCACGCTTAACTCCAGAACCCGGAATGGGAAAAAGGCTTTTCGAGATGCTCTAATCCATAGAAACCGTGGTCGACTACGCGAACATGTGTGAAGTCAACATCGCCTTTGTATGCAACGACCGTGTCTTACGTGAAGCGGCCGCTGCATGTAAAAATCCGACTCCCGGTGCGCTTCCTATGGGCACTTCAGGTTTTTCGTCCTACATCAGGTTGACGCTCGAACGGTTAACCAACAAAACAAATGAAACAAATCTTGCTACAGGCGTCAAAATTCTTTACGCTCCGCGCTTTTCCTGAAGTCTGCCACCGAGCTAATCTCGGCGACCGTCATAGCCGCTGTGAAAACCGTTTTTGATAATCCTTCGTCAGCTGCCGACAATCCCCTCGGTCATATTGAGCTGCTGCGAGCGCCAGCCTGGAAACGCGCGGGCGATCTTCATCGTTATATCGGAAGTACCGGGTTCCACAAGCGTCGTTGACGCCAGATATTTTTTGGCGAACAATGGTACCTGTTGGGCCGAAGAGTATCACGACACCAAATTACCTGACCCATTACCCTCAGGAAGATTTTGGTAATGCCCGTTTCTGTTTACTGGCACGCGCGCATCTAGCCGATGGCCGATTCCGTACGTCGCGTGCGACAGATTTAAAAACTGGCAAAAAGCTCCTTCCGCACCCCTAGTCAGGGCGATCAGACGATTCTGTCTCCGGTTACTCGCACAAGTGAGACAACGGAAGCTCCTACTCGCTGACACAAGACACAATCATCCTTCAAGCGACGCCGGCGCGGGCCGGCGCTACCAGCGCCGGTCCATCCGGGACCCCTGCGAGCTTCACGTGCGCGAGTGATTACTGCGTCCGCGCTAAACGCGCTCCCTCCGCACTCCCGACCGCCATCCGGCCACTTTCCGGACGCGATCAGCGAGCATCAGCTCGCAGGCTTTATCTGGCAAACTTCGCGGATTCGTAAGCAGTCGCCTAAGTCGACGGCGCTAAATCCGTTCCGCTTCCAGATGCCACGATCCCAGCCGTTCAGCTGCTGGAATCGAACACGTGAACTCCGCGTCATTCCGCCGCCGAAGGTTTCTCCCATTTGTCCACAGAGCCAGAAACACGTCGTACTGATTCGCCCAGCGCTTCACGCGCGCCTGCCTAATCAAGCAGTGGAAATGTCTCCATGCCGAATATGTTCGCCCGCTTCCTGCCGGAGACTACCAGGATGAGAGCGAAATTTCAGATCGAACTGCCGAGCGAACTCCGCAATAGCATCTAAACCTGGAGCCGGACTCGCTGGGGAATCCGTTCACTTCGGAACGTCAGAGTTCCGAAAAATTGCCACACTCGATCTTATTCAAAACGTGAAGTTCGGGCGATTCCATTATGATTTTTGTGGTGTGCGCACACCACAAACTTTACTGTTTTGGCGAGCGGACTTACGCCGTCAAGGTCCCTTTCATGCGGACCCTTCCGCCAAACGACGTAGAACCAGGTCAGACACGCCCAGCATCACGATCTTTTCGCGAAGCCGACGAAGCGTATTTCTCGACATCGATCCGGCTGCATGATGTAATCGAAGGTTTGCTGAAGCGAGTCTGCGAATCATGGTCCACGCAGAAGCAAATGGTGGACGCCCTTTCCGCGCTTCACTGGAACGCTTCTGTCCGTTCGTCGATTACTGCTGCTTTAATTTGCATTACAGGTCCGTTTGCTCCTTCCGCCCTCTCACGACTTGCCCACAGTCGGTCTCGCTTCCGGCACCGGCGGTCGCGCGACTTTCGTCCCTTCCGGGACTCGCGCGACGTTCGACGCCTGCCGGCACTCGACTGTGGACAAGTCTCGGACATGACTGCGAACAATGGCCAAGATTGCAGCGCGGCAGCTCCGGTAGGTCCGGCCACGATCGAAGGACTTCATACTTCGAGAAGCCAAACCGGGTTTTTGTGTGTCTATCTGTGTGTCTGCGCTGTAAGTGCCTGATATTCACCAGGAGTGAGTACTGCAGGTTCGAACCCTGCACCGCGCACCGCTCCTCCACCGCTGCCTCGGCGCGAGCGCTTTGTTGGATGGCCTCCAGGAGCCAAATCAGCGACGGTCACACAGACCCGCCGCTACAGACGAACTTCCATTTTCGGGAGATTCCAGCCTTCCGCCACGATCGTCGCTACCTCTCCGCCGAGTTCCTTCGCATCGAACTCGATCGTCACGGTCTTCGTCTCGCCCATGGCAGGATTGAAAAGTAGTTGTCGCTATAAAACACCGGCCGCACGAGCTGCTTCAGAAGCGCTGCCGCGGCAGATCTTCCAGCCGATTGAAAAAGGCGAGCGATTTCGAGGGGTTCATCGCCGTAACGGTGATGATCTGTTTCGCTCCTTCGCTGCCGTGTTGCCGTGGTCATCTGCAGCGTCGCGAACTGGCATCCGGTTAAGCGCGTAAAAGAGGCGCTCGGCTCCGTATTTTGGACTTCCTTTCGAGCGCCAGTAGATCATGTCGTCGATGCGCTTTCCGGCGGAATCGAGCAGCCGCACGTAAATGAAATGGACGTCGTCGAACCCCGGCGTGTCCTTCGGCGGCACCTGGAACAAGCTTTTGATCGTCTGCTCTTCCGGCAGCGACTCCACCGCCTGCCCGCCGCTCACTGCAAGCTCCAGTCCAGGTTGCGGACCTCAGCTTTCACCTGGAGTTTTGCCGCGGGAACGAACGAATTGTTCACGACCGAGACGTCGTTGGCGAAATAGTCGTACTGCAACGTGCCAGGCCTTGTTGCCGTGCGCGAGGTAGTAGAGGGGAGGCGTTCGGCTCGGGCAGGTGAGTGATGGAAATGCGCGAGCAGATTTGCGGATGCGTGTTGTTCGCGGTCCAGAGCGCGTAGCCGGTCGCGAACTTGCCCGCTTCGTCCCATTTGTTCCGCTGCCAGGCTCGGCATCGGCGCGATACTGCATCGCGCCGAGGAGCTGTCCACTTGACGCGTAATTTTCCACCTCGGTGCGTCCCGCGAGGTCCGGCTTGGCGAAGTCGCCGTAGTGCGCGCAGCCGGTCTTCACGAACTCCGTCATCTGATGAAATCCGCCGCCGTCCTGATACTGGAAATATTCGTCATCGATCGGCCAGAGCTTCTCTTCTGGCAATCTGCTCGCGCAGGCGATTCGACGCCGCGGGCGGCACGGATTCCCGGTTTCATTACGAAGCCGCCGAAAATGCCTTTCGGTCCCGCACCGAAGAGATCTATGCCGGTGTAATCGTAGAGCGTGTTGATCGGCAGAAATCTGATGGCGCGAGCCGCGCTGTCCGAAGTCTTGCGAGTTGGGCTGATAGCCGCGCGTGCCGTCGTATTGCGCGACGATCGCGTCCATCCCTGTGATGTCTCCGCCCTCGTTGCATCCGGCATAGTGGAAAACGCTCGGGTGATTCCGGACGCGCAGGGATCGTGTCTTTCAGTTCTCGAAAAAGCACACTGCTTGAACGCGCCGAGCGTCTCATCCTTTGGAATTTTGTCTGCACGGTCAGGCCGGCTTCGACCCAAACGAGCACGCCCGTATTTATCGCACAGCTCAAAAGTCATCGTGTTCCTGACCGCTGCCACTCCACATCCAAGCCAGTTCAGGCCCGACTGAGTGATCATGCGGAGACTGCGCGGCACG
>ERZ1370068.1010-contig-10922_pt1 | contig 25663 bp, 42 predicted proteins | sample MGYA00561227_ERZ1370068 | MGnify/ENA primary metagenome ERZ1370068 (study PRJEB38410, sample SAMEA6850437) | metagenome | study: Metagenomic assessment of the ecological functions of the soil: analysis of the soil microbiota associated with the...
TTATTACGGCTGTTTAGCCAAGGTATGGAGCCGGAGCCGGCACGTTTGACCCCCCCGGGCGCCATAGACAGTACGCGCACCTTTGTGCGCGAGCGCGCCATTGCTGGGCACGGCGCGTCGCGCTCGACGCTGCCGTAGACGAGCGCCTCGGCGACTTCGTCGTCGGCGACGAGCGAGAAGATCGGCGAGCGGATTCTCCTCAACCTCTTGTCCAGCAGTAAAGTTCACGCCGGAGGGCGGACGGGATCGGAGATTAAGGCCACGGGCAAGCTGATGGTTCTGTGGAGATTTCTGTAACTGACTCGGGCATCGGCATCGCGCCAGAAGACCACGATCAAAGATCTTTCGAGGAGTTTCGCCAGGTGGGCTCGGACCTATGCACACGGCGTCGAGGGGACCGGACTTGGATTAACGCTGGCCAAGAAGTTTGTGGAGCACGCATGGCGGAAGGATCTGGGTGGAGAGGAGGTGGGCGGGCGCGGATCCAGCTTTACCTTTACGCTACCAAGCTGCACTAACACCGTTCAGATAGTTCAAACCGTTAGCAATCGGTTCAAACCGCTTGAACGGAGCGCAGCGGTTGAACTACTTGAACGATTTGAACTTGAAACTGTTCACGGGAGGTAGAATGACAACTTTTCGTAAACTGCTTGCGCTTCTGGGAATCGCTTTCATCGTCTGCACTGCGTCAAGCAAACACAGCTGGGGCCAAACCCAAACGCTCACGGCTTTTTATACTGCGCCGGTGGTTTCTATGGCGCCCATGTGGATCGCCAAAGAGGCGGGTTTCTTCAAGAAGCAAGGGCTTGACGTCAGGCTCGTCTTTATCGCTTCCGGTCCGCTGGGGACTACTGCGATACTATCGGGAGAAGTCGATGTGGGGATCATCGGCGGATTGCGCCGACACGGGCGATTACTGGAGGAGCCAAAGGTCTGGTCATCATTGGGCAAAGCAAGAATCGCATGACCGGGGCGATTGTTGGCAAGAAAGAAATCGGCAGCGTCCAGGATCTCAAGGGAAAACGACTTGGCATCGACCGGGTCGGTTCCGAATCCTGACATGTTCACGCAAGCCGCCCTTTCCCGTTTTCAGATGGATCCGCTCAAAGATCTCCAATACATTCAGCTCGGCAGTATCGGTCAGGGATCCCGGCGCTCAAGGCGGGAACGATCGACGCCCTCACCACAAGCACGCCCTACGATCTTTTTGCCCAGAGGCTGGGCTTCAAGGTGATCCTGGATATCACGGCCATGAAGATTCCCTTTGCAGCGACGGTACTCGCCTCTGCTCGCAATACGGTAGAGCGCAAACAGCCGGAACTGACGAAGTTCATGCGCGCTTACGCTGAAGCCGTTCACTATTTTCTGACCAACAGAGAAGGCACCGCCCAGATCGTTGCCAAATACACCAAAGTCGAAGATCGAGACGTGGTCAACCATGCAATCGAGTCTGAGGGATGGCCGTAGAAAGAACCCTGCAAGTCGATCCGAAAGGAATCGAGCTCATTCTCCGGGTTAATCAGCAAGACAGTTCCCAGGCCGCCTCAGCCAAGGCGGAAGATTTCTACGACCCACGCTTTTTAATGAGCTAAGAGACAGCGGCTTTCTCAAAAGCTCTGGGCTGAAAAAGTGACCGCGCCCAAGGTGCGCGGCTTTCGTGATTCGTGTTCGTGGCTCGTGTTCGTAGGCGAGCACGGGCACGTTCCACGAGCACGATTTTTAGGACCCATACAGTTTCTTGACGAAACCCTTCCCGCTCGATTTCGTCGATCAGGCTCATATCGATGAAATCCGCGGGATTTTTATCGCCAGCGTCGATGGACACCAGGATATTCTTGATGCCTTCCAACTCCGTGCGCGGCGACCGGAGCAACCGTTTAGCGAAGAATTCGTAAGTTCCTTCGATTGCCTCGGCGTCTGTGACCTGGAGATATTTCCTGAGAATTTTCAGGCTCCCCTCCTTGTTGGTCTTGACGTAGTGCATGCCCTCGATTTGCCCCTTGATGAAACCCTTTACCGCCGCGCGGTTCTGTTGGAGATAGAGGCGGGTAACGATGTTCGACGTGTTCGTATAGAAACCGAAATCGCCGATATCCGCCAGCACGTTCATGCCGAGCTTGCGCGCCTGGTAGATTTCCGGATAGGACTGCACCGTCGCAGAGACCTTATTGCTAAGCAACGCAGCCATGCGCGCTGCCGTGCCGCCAGTCTGCAGCATAGTGATATCTTTGGGATCCATTTTCCAGGCTTTGATCGCCATCAGCACCGCCGCGTCGTTGGAGCCGCCGAAGCGGTTGATGCCGATGGTCTTGCCGCGCAACTGCTGTGGCTCCTTGATTTCGGGGCGCGAGATGAGCTGCATCGGGAGCTTATTTTCCAAGGTGGCGACGATCACCACCGGCGCGCCACGGGCCGCTGCTATTACTGACGAAGAGGCTGCGGTCTGCGGTCAATTGAAGGCTCCCGCCGAGCAAGGCCTGAATGTTCGGCGAGCCTGCCTGGATTAAAATGATTTCCAGATCGACGCCGTACTTTCTGCTGAACCCGAATTCCTTGTTCACCCACAGGGGAAGTTGGTAGCCGGCGGTGCCGCCGTAGCTCACGAGAAACCGGGTTCCCTCAGCAGCCGATCCGACTCGCGCCAAACCTGCAAAGATTACAGAAAAAACTATCACGAGGATCAGATTTAGTTTCCATTGTTTTGTTGCGGTCATGAGTTTAACCTCCACTTCGGTAAAACTAAATCCCCCTGTTGTCCCCGAAGGTGTGAAAAATTTAGAGGATGAACAGAGGTTCGATTCGCGAATGCGATTTTGTTGCGATGAGACTTACCCCGTAGTCTATTTCATGAAATATAAGCCATCAATTGCTTCCTCACGGCCCATACATTAGGCCTTGATAAGCGGCCGCCAGAGATCTGTTTCAGGTTTCACGCTTGAGCCAAATCAAGCTGGGGTTTCCAACAAACATCAAAGAATCCACTGGCAATAGGGTGAGGGTGGGGCCCATTGCGGGCTTCCAGCCTGACCTTATCAATACCGCGCAAGTGAACTGACGCAGACCCATTTTCTTTGATCCAGGCATTGGTGAAACTGGCTACCCGGCGCGCTCCTGAGTGATCTTTCGGGCCTCTTCGGTCTGCATCTTCGCTCAGCGTCGCCAGCCAGCGCCGAGTGGGTCTCTTCCTCCGGCGCACCAACGAGCGCCCTTTTTGGTCTTGACAACAGCGAGTCAGTAAGATACAGCTCGGACAATCCGCCGGTCGCGCCCAGATAGATCGCTGCACCCAGCCTTTTTGTCGCTCCTCTGTTTCCAAAAAGCCAAAAGCTTTTGTGTGGACAGTGCACGGTCGGGGTACCGAGATCATAACAAAGGTCGGATAAAAAACTCGACTGACGCTTCGTGACGCTCAATGGATCTTCCCCATGGGGCCTTTCTCGTCTCTCGCAACGGGCCGATCAAATCGGATCTTTTTCTCTGCCATTGCCCACCGGTCGTGGCTGCGTCGGGATAGGCCCCGTCCGCCACCATCTCGCTCGGCTAAGCCCCAGGTTATTTCGATTCGCTCTTAATGCTGCCGCTTCCAATTCTCCCGCGTCGCTGGAGGACTGGCTCACCCAACCTTTCACAACTCTACCTTCGCTGGGCATCGGTGCGGAAATCTGATGTTGTAGGCCGGACCAAAAGCCCTTTGTCAGATCATGTTGCGCGCGCCTGGGGTCCGTGGTACTGGCCCGCAGTTCTTTTTTTTTCTTCCTTGGCCTCCTCTCAAGGCAACTCTGACCGAGCACCTTCCTGCTGTTCCAACTTTAAGCGCCTGCTCCAGCTGTTTGCGCCATGCAGCGCTGTTGAGTCGAGCCACCTTCGACTCAGTTGCTCCGGAGTGTGATTCCATGGCTGCAACCTGCTCCTGAGCCGCTCAAGATGACTTTCGAGGGTGGTTTTGCGCCGAAAGCCTTATCGGCTGCCGAGGCCTTGATCTTGGTTCCATCGTGCATCACGCGCTTAAGCGTGATCAGTCCCTGATGGCTGAGCACCGCAGCACTCGATGAACAACATATATCAAGTAACAGCTGATGCTCAACGCGAAAGTCCGCCAGCGGCAGATAATTGACCACCTATCCTCGCCAGCCTTGATAGGCCGGATGATACCACACAAGCGTGCAATTTCGCGCCGAACTGACTCCATCCCATAGGCAGCAGATCCACAACTCATCAGCACCTGGGGATCCCACACCTAATGGCCCACCCGCCTTCCAATGCGCCAACCGCTGTGCTCCAACCAACTTGCCATCAACTCCCCAGATGGTTTCGCACCGCATGCTCTTCAACGCACAAGCCTCTACATCCACTGGGCGCAAAGCAGTTACTCTGTTCGACGGTTTGCACCGAACGGTTTTCCCCTCTCGATCCTGCTCTCATGGGGCTTATCGTCGGCATGGATTTCCTCTGACGCCGCCCGGGCCTCAGTCCGTGTTATGCGTAAGCTCCATTTATTCTCCACCACCCAGTCAATGCCTCGCCTTTTCCAGTTCTTAGAGTTTGAGCCAAAGCGGCCGGGCAAATCAGATAGAACTGTCGCCGGCCGTTAGCCCGCTCAGACGACTCCGACGGTTAGGTATCCTTCACGTACAGAAACGCTCCGCTATCGAAGACGTGAGGCCAGTATCATGCTAGTTATATGCATATGTGATTAAATTTTACAATTTTTCACAGCTTCCTCTTTAAAAGGGAATTTATCAAACGAGTCCCGAATTCTTCATCTTCTATAACATCACCCCTGAAGAGGGGCTAGGGGAGATTGCATGCGCGATCATCGATGAGCCGAGGCTTACGATATCACTGCCGACTCATTGCCCGATTCAGCGAATCGCGGAAAAGCCGCAATGCATTGAGTTGTTCAACCTCTAACCGAGCAGCCGCGTCGAAGCCATCATATTCTTCCCAATGATCCACTTCCTCCTGCAGCCGCTCGCCGTAAACGAAACGGCAGGTCCGAACCCCACAGTATGTGCGTTGGGTCGGCGAGCTCTTGCAGTGAGCGCAGCGCGTATCCGGCCGTGGTACTGGCGATCTCGTAGTACAGGGCGCGGAGCGTCGGGATCACGTCGGTGACTCCTTTGGCATGCCGGTGCCCTTCGAGCATCGAGATCCTTTGGGCGAGAAACGGCACTGTTCCGCCTCCGTGCGCGACGATGAGGCGGATATCCGGGCAGCGCTTCAACGTACCGCTAAAAATAAGATTGACGATGGCCCGCGTCGTGTCAAACACATATTCGACAACAAACGGAGGCGCGCCCAGGTTCGTCTCCGGGGGCGCTTCGCAATGCGTCGGATGAATAAACACCACTGCCTTGCGCCGGTTGAGCTCGTCAAAAACGGGATCGAACAACGGATCTCCCAAATAACGGTTGTTTACGCTGGAAAAAGGCCCACACCGTCGAGGTGCAAGATGTCGAGCGCATACGTGATTTCTTCCAGCGCGCCGTCTACGTCCGGCAGCGGGAGGGAGAGCGAAGGAGCCGAATCGCGCCGGATGCTCCAGCAGCAGTCTCGCTTGGAACTCGTTGCACGTGCGGGCTACATCGCGCAATCGATGCAGATTCTGCAGGACCACCCGCGGCGTCAGCGAGGTTATGGCTGTCCGGATATCTCCAATTATCCATCGACCGCAGTTGCGTTTCGACATCCGGAATTTTGATCGGCATGCGAATCGTCCGCATACTGCGGCGGCACGACGTGATGATGCACGTCAATGCGCCAATTTTCTGGTGTATTCTGGCTCATAGTCTCGCTGCTTGAGTTCGGCTTACCGACCGGTCCGAAGAATGTTTTTAGGTATTCGCGCTCTCTCGCGGTCCAAGGGTATTTTGATGAGGTACTGGCGTGTCAACATAACATAAACACAGGCGTGTGCATCTACTCATGATTCATATCGACAGTCGCGAATCGATTCTATGCATTGACGGTAAGCTCTGTCCTCTGCTAAAAGCGCCTCAAATGCCCTTCAAGAAGATCAGCCCGTCTCATTCTTGCTCGTCTTTGCCATAGTCGTAGCCTGCATTGCTTTTCGTGTTGCACGGCGGTTCGGCGATCTCTAGAGCGCAAAGTTAACATCGCTTACGCGGGTCCAAGCCTGATTGCTCTTCCATTCCTGGCTGCTCAGGAGTGGAAGCTTTTCTCGCAAAACGGCCTGAGCGCGCAGCTCATCGTCATGACCTTCACGATATCCATCCCCGCCTTATCCGCCGAACAAGTTGAGTATTTGGGAGGAGTCGGGCCGGCCACCGTTAGTGCCACCTTGAGAGGAATCCCAGCGCGCGCAGTTTGGTTCTCGTCCGATAAGGTCCTTTGGTCTTTGATGGCACAACCTCAGATGAAAACTCTCGCTGATCTACGACAGAAGCCCATTGGAATAACCGGCGGGCTCGGCGCTACCGGACACGTGGCACTTCTTCTGGCGCTGGAAAAGCCGGACAGGATTCCAAGGCCTTTGCGATCTCCCTTTACGGGCGTTTCCGACATGATTCAGGCGTTGGAATCGGGATACCTGAGCGCCGCTATGCTGCAGCCGCCTCAGCTTTTCTACGCGATGAGCAAAGGATTCAAGGAGATGCTGAATGTCGCCTCGATGATCGAGATGCCCGTCGGCGGGCTCACGACTCTGGTCAAGACCATTCAGAACCGGCCTGCAAGAAGTGCGAGCGGTGATCAAGTCGGTGCAGCAGGCGAAACAGCGAATGCTGAAATGCGAAAGAAGGAGACCCTCGGTCTCATCATGAAAGTTGGAAAAACGGACCGCGAGGCTGCGTTGAAAACCTACGACACACTGCGAGACGCGTTAGCAGGAGACGGAAGACCGACGCGCGCGGGCATCGAGAACATCCTCAAAGCGCTGGTTCTTCAGGGCCGGCTGCCCAACGCCAACGTGCCGTTTGAAGAGATCGCCGATAGCCAGAATAGCAACGGAAGTGGCAAGAGAGCTGGGGTACAAAAGTGCAATGAGACAACTTTGAATTTTGGATTTTCGATTTTTGAGATTGAGGAAATCAGTGAACAAAAAGTTATTAGCGTTGCTCTATGCGCTTTGCTCTATGCGCTTGGTGTGTTTTGCGCCGCGGCGCAGCAGACAGCCCGAAAGTCCCGCGGATAGGGTATCTATCGGCGTCCGATCCAGCTGGGGTCTACGTGCCGATGCATTCCTGCTAGGTTCTGCGCGATCTTGGTTACATCGAAGGACAGAACATCGCTATCGAGTACCGCTATGCGGAGGCGAAGAATCGGATCGGATCCTGAGCTTGCGGCCGAGCTGGTGCGTCTCAAGGTTGATATCATCGTGGTAGCAGGAGTGGACGGCGATCCAGGCGGCCAAGAATGCAACCAAGACGATTCCCATCGTTATGGCGGGCACTCGGGATCGATCCTGTCGAGGCAGGCCTGGTTGAAAGCCTTGCTCGTCCCGGCGGCAACGTCACCGGCCTTACAACCCTTACCAGAGAACTAGGCGGGAAGCGGCTGGAGCTGCTCAAAAGAAGCCGTTCCCAAACTTGTCCCGTGTCGCGGTTCTTTACGATCCGGCCAGTCCGGGCAGTGTACTCGATGTGAAAGAGGTTCTCCCAGTCGCGGCGCGTGCGCTGCAGGTTGACTATTCAGCCTTGGGAGATACGAGGTGCGGACGATTTCGAGAGGGTATTTGCTGCGCTCGGCAAGCAGCGCCCGGATGGACTCTACGTGCGCTCGGAGCGCGGCTACTGCGTGCTAATCAAAAACGGATCGCGGGCTTTGCGTTAAAGAGCCGGTTACCGTCGATGTACGCATCAGCAGTGAATTTGTAGATGCCGGTGGGCTCATGTCCTACGGGCGGACCTGCGCGGACAGCTACCGGCGCGTCGCGTATCTACGTGGACAGAATCCTGAAGGGAGCCAAGCCCGCTGATCTGCCCGTAGAGCAGCCGACGAAGTTCGAGCTCGTGATCAATCTCAAGACGGCGAAGCAGATCGGCCTGACGATTCCGCCGGAGGTGCTCGTCCGGGCGAATAGGCTGGATCAAGTGAGAAGGGACACGAGGTCGAGTGACGAGTGGAGGAGCAGAGAGAAACACGAAGTAAATCTCCGCAGCGAGCTGAATCTTAGTACCGCGCTCGTCGCCCCTGAACGTTTAATCGAGGATCAGTCGCTGGTCTCGCCGGGATTCCGATAGAAGCATTCGGGGAATGACGGATTCTAAGAGGTCAGGGAATAACTCTTTAGGCAACGCTGCGGGGAATCAAACCCGCAGTGATTGACGATCCACCGTTTCAGGCTGAAAGACCGCAGTGATAAAAGGAGGCGCACGATGAATCGTTTCCAACGGCGGCTAGCGCTAATCGGAATTGTCCTCTCTACCTGTATCGGCGCGGTACACGAGAGCGCGGGACAATCTTCGACGCTCACGGCATTCTACACCGCGCCGGTGGTTTCCATGGCTCCGATGTGGATCGCCAAGGAAGTCGGTTTCTTCAAGAAGCAGGGACTCGACGTTAAGCTCGTCTTTATCGCTTCCGGTCCCACCGGGACTACCTCCCCTGCTCGCGGGAGAAACGGATGTGGGAATCATCGGTGGATTTGCCCCGACGCGGGCAATTGTGGGAGGGGCAAAGATCTGGTGATCATCGGACAGAGCAAGACCCGCATGACAGGGAACATTGTCGGCAAGAAGGAGATCGCGAGCGTCCAGGAACTGAAGGGAAGACGGTTGGGCATCGACCGGATCGGTTCGAATCCGGACATGTTTGCTCAGGCCGCCCTCTCCCGCTTTGGGATCGATACCCTGAAGGATCTTCAGTACGTTCAGCTCGGCAATATCGGCATGGGAATCCCGGCCCTCAAGGCAGGGACTATTGACGCCCTTATCGCAGAGCGCGCCGCACGATCTGTTTGCTCAGCGGCTGGGCTTCAAACTGATCCTCGATATTGCGGCGCTGAAGATTCCCTTTGCGGTAACGGTTCTCGCTTCTGCCCGCAATACCGTGGAGCGCAAACACTCCGAGCTGGCGAAGTTCATGCGGGCGTATGCGGAAGCGATGCACTATTTTCTGACCAACGCGGAAGGCACCGCTCAGATCGTCGCCAAATACACCAAAGTCGAGGACCGCGAACTCAATGCCTATGCGATCGAGTCTGAGTCGAAGGCCATGGAAAGAACTCTCCAAGTCGATCCCAAGGGGATCGAGCTCATTCTTGCGTTGATCAGCAAAACCGTCCCTCAGGCCGCCTCGGCCAAGGCGGAAGATTTTACGACGCCCGTTTTTACACCGAGCTACGCGAGAGCGGCTTTCTCAAGCGGCTGTGGGGGAGAAAGCCGTGACCTACCGGTTCAAGGTTCAACTGTTCAATGTTCAAGAGTCTTCGCCCTGCCGGCACGGCAATCGCTTTGACGAGCGCCATCTTTCTTTTGTTCGCCATACCGCAATCACTCTCAGCGGCAGACAAACTCATCGGCATCCATTCAGCGCGAGTCCTTTCGCAGTCCATGCCATGGGTCGCGACCGAAGCCGGGCTTTTCAAAAGCATAATCTCGACTTTGACCTCGTCTTTATCGCTTCGTCTCCCTCGGTCACGGCAGCAATGTTGGGCGGTGATGCGGAAATTTCTCTCGGCGGTGGGGAAGGACCGATCCGCGCCTACGTTCAGGGAGCTTCGGACTTTGTGTTTGTCGCCGGATTCAAAAACGTGCTCACGCACAGCATTCTGGCCCGCCCGATATAAAACGACCAGCGGATTTGAAGGGAAAGAAAGTCGGCATCAATCGGGTAGGCAGCAATCCCCACTATTTTTGCCGTGCAGGCGCTTCGGCGCTCGGGAATCGACCCGGCTGAAGTCAACTTTATCCAATCCGGCGGCGCACCGGAAACATTGGTCGCCCTATTGGCCGGCGGCCTCGACGCCGCTTCGCTGAACCCGCCCACGGACGCCGCAGGCGATAGCCAAGGGCTTCACTACGTTATCTTTGGACCCGATCTCCGTCTTCCCTATGCAGCAACGGTCTTCTTTACTCGGAGGTCGCTTGTCGCAAAGCGCCAGCCGGTTGTGGGGCAATTTCTCAGAGCCATGGCGGAGGCGGGCAAAATCATCCATAGCGACAAGGAGTTTGTCTACAAGGTCATGGGAAAGTACTTGCGTCTCTCCGACAGGAAGGTCCTCGATGCGGCTTACAACGGCGAGGTGAAAGTTCTGGAAACCAAATTGCAAATGAACGACGAAGGGTTCCAGTCGATCTTGGATGAAGTTTCCCGAGTCGACCCGCGGGCAAAAAGATCAAAACCCAAGACCTCGTCGATCGGCGTTTCCTGGATGAAATGGAAAAGAGCGGCTTCTTCGACAAGCTTTGGGGAAAGAATTAATTCCGCCGTAGGGGGCGTGAGTTGCAGCACCTCGCAGTAATTTGATACAGCGTACGAGACTTCTATCTGACGATTGGAACGTCTGGAACGATTGGAACTATTGGAACTCTTAAGAAAAAGGAGATCAACATGATCGAGACCGAAGGTCTAACTGGCGCCGATACCTTGTTGCGTGTGCTTTCACATATGGGAGTGGATCGAATTTTCGCTTCTCCGGGATCAGAGTGGTCGCCGGTGTGGGAAGCCTTCGCCAAAGCGAAGGCACAGAGCGAGGCAGTACCACTTTACATAAGCTCTCGGCACGAGGAAGATCGCCGTCGGTATGGCCAGCGGCTACGCCAAGTCCACCGGGAAGCTTCCCGCGGTCATGATCCACACCACCGTCGGCGCGCTGCACGCGACGATGGCGCTGCGCGGCGCGCTCCACGAGCAGGTGCCCATGGTGGTGTTCACCGGCGAATCGCTGGGATTCGGCGAAGAAGCAGGGCCGGACGTGGGCGCACAGTGGCTCGGCGCCCTAGCCGACATCGGCGGCCCCGCCCGGCTCGTCGATCGGTGCGTTAAGTGGAGCTACGGCGTTAACGCTAAATCTTTGTTGCCTTCGACCATCCAACGCGCATGTCAATTGGCGATGGGGTCTCCTAAAGGGCCTGTATTTGTTTCTCTCCCGATGGAATATCTCTTCGATAAGATGACCAAGAATGCGTCAGCCGAAAATGTTCCTATTCCCGCACCCATGGCCGACCCCGGAGCCATTGACGAACTGGCCGCGATGCTCGCTGCCGCGAAAAACCCGGTCATCATCACCGAAGAAGCAGGTCGCAGCACAGTGACCGTGGAGAAACTCGTGGAGCTGGCGGAATTGGTCGGCGCGGGTGTCGTGGAAAGCCGCGCGTCCAGTTACGTGAACTTTCCGCGCACTCATCCGCTTCACGCGGGCTTCGAGCCGCAGGAGTTCTTGCAGGAAGCGGATGTAATCTTTGCTTCTAGGAGTCATCGCGCCCTGGCATCCGGCTTCGAAGAAACTTAGCCCGGGAACCAAAGTCGCAGTCTTATCGGACAATCCGCTGCGCTCGGACCTTCCCTATTGGGGCTATCCGGTCAATCAAATCCTCACGGGTGAGATCGAAAGTTCCATGAAGTATCTGCTTGAATCCGTCAAAAAACGAATATCGAAAGGCAACGGCGACGCGGCACGGCGCGTGGAGACTTGGCGCGGCCGTTATGAAAAACGAAAAGCTGCCTGGAAAGATGAAGCGTTAACTCGCGAGCGACCAGAAACCCATCGATACTCGTTGGGTCACGTATGAGCTTGCACAGGTCCTCCCGCCTGACGCTCTCGTGGTGGAAGAAACCATCACGCACAGGCTTTCGATTCATCGGTATCTCGATATGCTCAAACCGGGTTCATTTTTTGCCGGTTGCATCGGAGGACTCGGCACGGGTACGGGCACCGCTTTGGGAGTCAAAGCTGCCTTTCCCAAACGGCCTGTTCTCTGTCTGATTGGCGATGGCGCATTCAATTATGATCCCGGATTGGCGGCCCTGGGAGTTTGCCAGGAGCACCAGTTGCCGATTATGATCGTGCTCTACAATAACTACGGCTATCACTCGCAAAAATCCGGTGTGCCTCGTTTTTTCCCGACGGCTTTGCCGTGAAGAACCAGGACTTCATCGGCATCTCAATTAATCCGAGTCCCGACTACGCCACCGTCGCGCGCGCCTTCGACGGCTATGGCGAAAAGGTCGAAAGAGCCCGGCGAGGTACGTGCCGCGCTTCAACGCGGGCTCAAGGCCATCGCCGGCGGCCAATTCGCGCTCATCGACATTCGCCTCGCCAAGGCGGCGGAAACCAACGAGCGGCCGGACAGAGCGAATTAGTCAAAGCCTTTAGAAACACTTCGTAGTTCGAGAAGGGAGTGATGGCTATGGCAAATAGAACGGTCTCCAACAAGCGTCGTTCTGGAAAGGTGATCAAACGCAGCAGTTCAAAGAAAAACAGTGCGAGTGCGCCGAGAGGTCGCATTGCACTCCGTGACGAGCTAGAAAAGGCCGCCGCCGGTCTCAGTTACACCAGCGAGTCGGATTATCCCTTCCGCTTCTTCGCTTTGCCCGCGGAGAGTGACGCTGATCTTACCCCACAGGGATTCCTCATTCGCATCGGCGTGTCGCAGCAGTTTATTGATGAAGTCAACTTACCCATTGACCGGCTGGTCGAGGAAAAGACACTCGATGACTTTTCCCGACTGCCGAAGACCTGGCCAACTATCACGGCACTGACGTGACGGCTCCAGAGGTAGTGGCGGAGTCGAAACGGTTTCGTAAGCTAGAGGCGGTGCTCAGAAAACGGCTGCGTGGCGTGAAGGTGCTTCGAGTTGGACAAGTCGAGATACGCTGCTACATCGCCGGCCTCGATGAGCATGGCGACATTGCTGGTCTGGTGACGACCGCCGTCGAAACTTAAAAAGGAAAAAGAAGGTAGCGTCGTTTTTGGATATTATGACTCAATCTCCGCGCAGAATTGTCAAGCCAAGGATTGGCGCCATCCACCTCCGACCGATATATAGTCGACAATGTGCCGACAGCCTATCGTGCTTTCTGAACGAAGCTGAAATCGAAAGACCTGGCTGGGAGGAACTTCTTTGGCAGCAGCCGCCAAGAGTTTTCTGGGTGAACTCGATGGCGCCTCTCATCCAATGATCATCAACCGATCCGTCGACCGATTGGCGAGTCAGATAGAGATCGTAGAGCTGCTCGACCAACGCAGCGTCCTTAATGCCCAAGTATGGCGGTATGATTTTTAGCATCTCGGCGCGGTTCTGCATGGAATATTGGAGGGCTTTGATCGTCGCCTTCACGAGGGCTGAGAACCTCAGCGGGGTTGGTTTTTATCTTTTCGTCGGTAACGCCGATGCCACCGTTCGCATAAGTGGACATGTAATCGCCGGAATAAGCAATGCGGTTGAAGCCGTCGCGTTGAAGCATAAAGTTTCTAGGCGGCGTCAAAAGGGCCGCAGCGATTCGTCCCGTTCGAAGGGCGATAACGGTTTCTTCCTGGGCTCCGACGATGAGCGTCGTGACATCCTTGTTTGGAACGAGACCGTTTTTTTGCAAGATCATCTGCATCATTAGGTCATTGGAACCGCCGCGCGATGAAATGCCGACGATTTTTCCTTTTAGTTCTTGAACCGACTTGATCTGGGGCTGGGACACCAATTCGAACTGAGGCTTTGGACGAAGAGATAAACACGAGCTTGACCGGCAGACCGCGCACAGCGGCGGCAATCGTCGAGCCGGAAGCCGACGTGTAGTCCACGGAGCCGCCCAATAGCGCCTGCATTCCCACGGCGCCGCGAATGAGAATCGTTTCGACATCGAGGCCCTCTTCACGCCAGAAACCTTTGAGCTGGGCGACTTTGAAGGGAAGCTCGGAAATGGAAATCCCAGTAGTAGAAAATCTAACTTTCTTCAATTGCGCCGAAAGCGGCGTCGCACCGATCGTCAAAAGAGAACAACGAGAACGGAGATATACCCGATTCGCATATCGACTCCTTTCAGACCGACCTTTCACCCACCACCAAGGTTCACTCACCAAGCAGCTCAGATTCAAATCGAATCTCTCGCTGATTGTTTTCCATTCTTGGTGCTTGAATCTCTTTACTTCTGTGATCTCTCGCGTCCTCCGTGGTGGATTCCCACTCTCCACGGAAACCCGGAAGACCTCAAATTTCAGCTCGCCGGAAGTTTTAGCAATCTTTCTGGCATTGCCTTCGAGGATCGTTTGCTTCTCTATCTCCGAACAAGGTAACGCTTCGACTTTTTCCACGCACATCCAATCGCCGAGCACGTAAGGAAAGTCAGTTCCAAGCATCAAATGTTCGGCGCCGACTTTTCTCCTCAGAAAATCGAGAGTGCCGACGTCGTACACCAGAGTGTCGAAGTAAAGGTTTTTAAGATAAGCGCTCGGGACGGCCGTGCAGCGCGGCGCGTTGGGCCGGTCAGCGCGCCGCGTCGCCTGCTTTCCGGTGAGAAATTCTCGATCAAAACGGCTCACGTGATAGGGGAAAAAACCACCGCCATGACACGTGCAGAGTTTCAAATTGGGAAATCGGTCAAAGACACCGCTATAAATAATAATCCCTAGTGAAAGCGTGGTGTCAGCCGGGTTGCCGCAGACTAAACGAAGCCCAAAGGAGCCCATGAGCTCGGTGCCCGCCGGATTGTCCGGGTGCATGAAGACGAGCACGTCCAACTCTTGCGCCTTGGCCCAAAACGGATCGAAGTCTTCGCTCTCGTAGTAGCGGTGATTGACGTTGGTCGCGATGTAAGCGCCGCGAAAATCGAGTTGGGTGACCGCGTGCTCCAAGACTTTGGCGGCTCGCGCCGGCTCCTGTATCGGCACTGCGGCCATCGCCGTAAAACGGTCGGGATATTTGTTGAGGAACGCTTTAACGCACTCGTTGTAGATGCGGCACCAGCTCTCCGCTTGCTCGCCTTTTAGATCGTAGCCGAGAAGTTGCGTGCTCGGATCGAGCGCGGCCAAGGCAATCTTACCCTTCTCCATCATCTCCAGCCGTGGTTCCACATCCGTCAAGCCCTGCACCAACGGATACCTTGGGCCGCCATTGAAGGAAAAACGGCTGGTTCCGTCTTTATCTTCGGAGACTTCGATGCCGAGCGCTTTACGGTGTCGCTTCGCTTCGTCGATTATTTGTTCAGGAACATAATGGTGATGAATATCGATGGCGCCCATAAATAAAGTTCCGGGTTCAAGGTTCAATGTTCAAAGATTCGGAAGGTGGGATATGGGAATACTTGGAACTTTGAACCCGAATGGTCGCCTCCCTCATGAAACTGTGTCGTCATTTCGCCTCGGTTCAACAGGAAATCGAGCCGGCTCTACTTGTCAAAAACTCCGCTCTTCTCCAGCTCGACTAAATAACGCCGATCGATCATTTCTTGCGGCTTGATCGCTTTTGCTCGCGGGTCTAATGGGGCAATTTCATCCAGCGAAGCCTGCAGAGCCGCGTCATGGATCTCCAAACGGCGCTCAAGAGCGGGAATCTCGGACTGATAGGCAGCGTCAAGAACCTTCGTATCGGTGATGCGCAAGTATTTTCCCAGAACTTTGTAAACAAGATTCTTGTCGGTATGTAGAATTTTCGCCGATTCCGCCATGACTCGCATGAATCGGCCGATCACGGGCCCGCGCTTGGCGATTGTCGAGCGAAGCGTCACTATTTGCGTAGCGCCATAGGGGATGCGCAGCTCGGGACCGTTGATGACATAGCGATATCCCCGGGACACCGCGGCCGAATCCCCCGGCGCGACCAATCCAGCCGCATCGACGCTGCCGCCGATAAGTGCCGCCAGCGTCTCCCGGTCCGCCGCCGGTCTGGATCATTTGAATATCCTTGCTGGCATCCATATTGAATTTCCGAAGTCGCCTGGATGACGAAATAATGCGTGTTGCCGCCGAAGCGCCCGACGCCGACTTTTTGCCTCTAAGATCCTCGGGCCGTTTCATCTCCGGCTTGCCGAGAACACTGTGGGTCAGAATGTTCTTTACACCGCCGATAAAAACCAAATCGGTGAAGCCTTGGACATAAGCCCGTACATTACCGATCGCGCCGGTGACCTGAATCTCCGCATCACCGTTCAATGTCGCGGCTGTAGCCACTGGGGACGACTGGATGAAAACCAGGCGAAAGTCCAAGTCATATTTCTTGAACAAGCCCGCCTCCTGGGCGATCCACGGCATCGATTGCGACATGACTTGAGCCGAATGAATGCCAACCAGCCTATCGGCGGCAGAGACCGTATCGAAGATGAAGACAACCACGAAGCACGAGAAGACCGCTATCGCCGACCTGCGTGCAGCATTGCAAAGACAACTCAGCATATTTTTCTCTCCTCTTCGCATTGAGAATCAGGTTCTAAGGTTCGGTACGTGGCCCCTTAACACGGCCAAATCAACGCTGTCAACCAGAGCCAGAGCCCAGCCTAGCGACACATTCAAACAGCGCTCCAGAGCACCTCGTTTTCATTCTCATGTACCGCGACAATCGCCGAAACGATACCGTGATGTTCTTGCCCGTCGGACGCTCCGACGCGCAGTGCATAGACTTCCCCGGCTCCTACGACTGCCTCGTTGTTGGCGCTGACTCGCGGCTCTTCTTCAAGTAATAGCCCGATCCCGTTGCCAATGTTCTCGCCGGTAATAGCGTGAGCGCCGTAAGGCCTGATCTTTTCCGCTGCAACACGTGCGAGATCGCTGCATTTAGTGCCTACGGTTGTTTCGGCGGTGACAGCCTTTAACGCCGCAGCGGCTTTTGTCAATACCGGATCTTCCGAACCAGACTAAAAAGACGAAGCCTTCCGTCCAATAACCAACGTAACGCACGGCAATATAGGCTTGAAGCGGATCGACGGCAGAGTCGATGGGCTTTTCGAATGGCGTCAGAGTTCGGCCACCATCGAGGCTGAACAGTGTGCGCACGTCCTGAGCTCCCAGGTGATAGGCGGCACGTTCGGCCTCTAGGACGGCCGCCGTGATACCCGCAGCCGCCGCGTTTGGCTGCCGCTAGCGCTTTCGTCGCAGCATCCAAGATTGCACAACCTTCGCGGATAAGGCCAAGTTCTCTGGGCGATTTGCAGCGCATCAACGTTCGCAGCCGAGGCGTGGCGTCCAGGAAAGAGATTCTCATGACCAAAGGCATTTAATGAACGGCCCATGTAATGCTGATCGCATGTAATCATCGCCGATCAATGCGGCGCGGCGCGCGGCTGATGCGCCGGGTCGGAATCGATTCCGTCGTTCAGCCACCGGGCAATAGTTTTTCCGGCATCGCGCAGCGGTTCCACTTCTTCGATCCAGGTTAGTCGTCTCGCCGCGGACCAACATATTCGGAGCACCCGAAACGAGCAGCTTCGGCTCACCTGCCCTCGGAATGAACATCATGGCAGGGCCGAGCTTCGGAACGAAATTGCTGAGGTACGCGAGTCTCGGCATGATTGCGATTGTCTCCATAGACGATCACCGCAGAACATGTTGGATCAGAAATCTTTTCCAAAGAGCCTGGATACGAGCGAGAAACTCACTCTTCGGCAGGCGTTCGGGTTGCCAGTCATAGGGCCCGATGAGCAATGTCGGATGCATCGTCAGCAAAGTGTGATCTCCGAATTGACTGAGCAAATGGCGCTTATGTATTTTGTTGCGCTCGAACGTCTCGCCTCCCACGCATGGTTCAAGCCGTTCAAATCGTTCAAGCAGTTCAAGTCGTTAACCCTACTGGTCCGAAGCTACAATTTTCCAGCGCGCTAAAGCGCAATCTCAGCCAGCGTCGCCCTCCGTTCGCTCAGGATCTCCGTTCTGTTCGCGGTGATGAGCACCGGCTCACCGCACAGCAGATAGCCCGTTTCCGGCAGATACTGATTGGGATGGATGACGAAAAACATGTCGGCTTCCGAATGTAATCGCATTATCGAGGCTTACGTCCCCGGGCAAGTTCGAACCAAATCCGAGGCCATGCCCACGACGCCGGATGTGCGGCGGGCGGCAGTATTCACCATACCCCTTGGCCTCGAGAACCGAATCGATGGCGCGACACACGTCTGCCATGGTTGCGCCCGCCACCGCCGCGGCGATGCCTTCTTCCATCGAGCGGACGACAAGCTCATAGCAGCGCTTCAGCGGCTCGTTCGGTGGTCCGATCACCGCTGTCCGGCAAATCTGCGCCATCTGCCCCATATAGCTCGGTGTGATCTCGGCGAGAATGATGTCGCCTACTTCCAGGCGCCGGCCGCTCGAAGGTTGAACCGCGAAGCTATGAGAACCGGCGCAGAGCATCAGAAAGTTGTCCTCTGCACCCAGCGTCTTCATGTACCATTTGCTCCACCGCGAGCTCATCCTCACGCATGCCAGGCTCGCGCGATCTGGAGCAGCCGCTCGTAGCCCTTTTCAGCAATCCGCGTTGCCATACGGGCCTTTGCTCAATTGGTCGGAGGTTTTCGCCGCGCGCTGCCAAATACCATCCTGTCCATGGGCCGCGTTTCCCCTTGCAACATCGCACTCAGCTGTTCGCCGATTCGCCACGCGCATGCCCGCCAGTCCGGCAGTGGCGACCCGCGATGGTGAAACTTGATGGTGCTCAAGATAGAGCTGAAGCGCGGTCACTACGTTATCGGCTCCAATGGAGCGCATAACCGGGCAACGTTCCGCGGCTCTCACTGCATCCCAGGCCGGCGTGACAACGAGCGTGCCCTCGTCGTCCCGTGCCAGAATAACCAGAGCGTGTCCCAGCGACTTAAAACCGCTCAACACCGCTGACCGCGTTTGGTTTTCGATGAAGTGCGCGCCGTCGTGGAATGCCGAGCAACAGGTCGATGCCCTGCTCTTCCATCTCGTGTCGTATGGCGCGCAGGGTGTCGTTGGAATCCATCACCGTTTCGAATTAATAGTGACCTTCGTCGCCGCCGGCATCGCCAGGGTCGGTATCGACGAACAGCTTCTTCGATAGGCATTTCTTTGGCGACCAGGCCCTGTTGATGGCAATAGCGCATGATGGTCCCGAGATTTTTCTGTTCGCTTCGCCGAGACCGTAGGCCCAGGGATCGGGGCCCAGAACCTTACGCTCTTCGCGTTCCATTGGTGTGAAAACCAGGCGAGGGGACAATTCTCGGGTTCACCACCCGTTGATAACAAACTTGCTTGGCCTTCTCGAAGGCCTTCACCAAGCCACTCACAGCCGCCCAAGGGATATTTGTCGACGATCTCCTGCTTGATCACCGTCACATGCATGATCGGAAAGATGCCCGTTTTGCCGAAAGTAATCACGCTCGACTTCCTGTAGTCGGGGAACAGTCGCGTGACCCGCGCATCGCCGCTGACGATGGGTCTCGGTATATAAGGATTGATCATCGCCGGGATTTCGCCTTCCGCTAACATAGTATCCATCGACTTGCCGGGCGGGATCATCTCGATCTTCAAACCCGGCGGCGGCGCGAGATTCGACGTCTTCGCTGCGATCGACGACCCAGGTTATGTCCTTCGTGAGGCACGCCGTAGTGCTCCTCAAAATTCCCCGCAGCCAAATGCTGCCCGCCGGCTGGAAGTTTGTGCCGCCCACTCTCTTGCCGATCAAGTCCCTTGGCGTTTTGATGCCGGAATTTACGTTGACAAAAGCAAACCGTGACGAAATCTGCGGTGGAGAAATACCGGAATCGCCGTAATGGCCACGTTCCGAGCGCGCGCCATGAAATAGGCACCGACGTTGAATTCACAAATATCGTACTCAAGATTTTCGCGCCATGCGCCAATGACGCTCGCGCGGTCCATGGGCGGTCGGTACGACAAGCTCGATGCCATCCACTTCGACGGAGCCTTCCTTCAGAGGCGCGGATGATCTCGTAATCACCGCCCGCGAACGCTAGCCTGATTTTGTTTGCCATCACCTGATCTCCTTTCTTTCTACGCGCAGGCAACAGGAGCGAGTGCATTCGCGACAATCGAGGATTGGAGAATGAGAGGATCGATGATCGCCATCTTCTATCCTCTATCTTCGATCCTCAACATTCGATGCACGTGCTTTTTTCACCTCTAAACGGAATGGCTCTGTCAAGCGAGCTCCAGCTCCGATTTTGTCTCTTTTCAAATGATCTTTCGAAAAAAGACCTCCGTATTTCGCTTATAACGCACGATCTCGATCTGACATGACTCCTAGTATCCCCCTTTTTCGATAACGTTCGCCGGCCTGATCAATGTAACGGGTAGCGACCCACTCATCTCTTCGCGCCTTTTCAAAGCGCATGATCTTAAATCCGGCGATTCTCCCTCTGGAGAGGCACAGCTGCCCAATCAGCAGCACGGTCTTTGGACCATGAAAAAGTACGGGCTCACTGTGCGCCGCTACGCCTGATGAAGTCAGAATAGTCCATTCCTTCTTTCATCATGTGAAAAATCGCTCCGATAAGTTTATTCGCCACCGCTACCCGAGCAATCTGCTTACCTCTTCTTTTCACCACTCCCAGATAGTGCTTACGACTCGGTCCCTTACCGCGTCGCGTATGCACCAAGGCAGCTTGAATCAACAACATCCGCACCATGCGGTTGCCCTCTTTGGTTATGTGACCGTGTCGTTCTGTGTCCCCGCTCTGTCGGACCCGTGGCGCCAGCCCAAAATAGCTCGCCAATTTCTTAGCATTGGAAAATCTACCAATCTCTCCAATCCAGCAGCTGATCGCTACCGCACTTACCGGACCCACCCCTCGATGGTCATCAGCCGCTTGGCCTGCGCATCCTCAAGGGCAATCTTTATCAATTCCTTGTCCAGTCCCCCAATCTGCCGATTGATAAATTCCAACAACTTCAAATCTTCCTCCACAATCCTTGGCCCATAGCCGCTGAGATCCTCAGCTCCGCTTACGATGGGCCGTGCCCGCTGAAGCTTCGCCTCGGGATCGATATTTCTCTTGGCGTAAACCGCTCGTAGTTCATTGATCACCGCTGTACGCTGGCGCACCAGGCGCCCCGGTGGCTCAAAAGCTCTCGAATGTGACGTTGAGTGGCAGGTGGAATCCACACGGTGGGAAGCAAATCGGCCTTAAGTAATTTCGCCAGCATCAAAGCATCCACCTTGTCCGACTTCAACCGCGCCGAGGCGATCGCCTTGGTCTGCTTGGGATGGGACAAAAATACCTCGTGGCCACTCTTCTGCGCCAGCTCCACCAACCACCACCACGAACCCATCGCCTCAACCGCAATCTTGCTCCCTTCTGGAAGTTTCTTTAAAACCCGCTCTACCGTCACTACATCGTTTGCGAAGCGTAACTGTGAAGGAGATTTGCTTTCCCTCAACACTGCCAGTTGTGATACGTATTTGTGTAGATCGATACCAACAAAGTTTTCCATGAATGTCCTCCTCGGTTTTGTATTCGCCTGCTTATCATAGCAGCTCCAACGGAGGCCATTCCGTTTATAAGATCAGCAGCCTGCCTAGTCCACTTTGTAACCCAGCTCCCTGGCGACTTCTCTCCGCGATCCGCGCATCGGCGATCTCTTCAAAGGCAACTTTCTTGCCGGTGAACTGCTCCCAGCATCTGGAGGACTTGACGATCTGCTCCATGCCCTCGCGGCTGGGCACGCCACTACCGCCGGACGTCCTTCGATAATCCTCATAACTGTCTTCCGCGGTCTGCCGATCCACCTTGATCGCGCGTATAATGAAAGTCCACGCTTTTTCTCTTTCGCCTGAAGGAGCATCCGCCGGGCGATTTGGCATAGAACGAATGATGCGCTTCCAACTCCGCGGCGCGATTTTGAATGGAAACGCTGGAAGCCGTGAGATTCCCAGCGGCATCTGAGCATGAGCGCCGACGTCGAGCAGCGCTCGCGAAACCCTTTTCTCTTCGCAAAATATAGAAATGGCGGGTTAAAGTTCGCCGCCTCGATGCCGCCACTTTCCAGCCCACTCATCAAGCTGCGCAGCACCCAGCCCGATGATGACGGAAATCTTTCGGGTTTTCACCGGCGGCTTCCAAACCGATTCGCAGTACGACTTCGGAGGTTCCTCCCAACCCGGTGACCGCAATCCGCTTGCCGTGCAGCTCTTTCTGCAGCGACTTAAACTCCGGACGAGCGACGATCGAATCAGACGAGTCGCTGAGGCGAACCTAAACGGCCTTGGACAGCAATGCCGTAGAGTGGCGGCGACCGGAGTGGGACCCACGCCGGCCACATAGTGAATATCACCGCTAGCAGAGGCGGCATTGGCCGCCTGAGATCGCATCAGAATGCTTTCCCATCAAGCCCGTTTTGCGCGAAGATGTTCCACTGCTGGGCGGCGAAGAGAGCCGGGTTAGCGATGGAAACACTGGGATAGGAAATTCTTATTTTCGCTTTACCCTCTGCGCGAGCGCGGAGAAGCGAAGACGACGGCTAGAACTGCCATACCGAAAATGAACAATCCAACGAGCGACCGCCGTTACACTTCTGAATCATTGCAAACCTCGCGATAGTTGACGTACGCAAAAGTAACAAAAGTCTCCAAAGAACCCCCTCTCCCCGTCCTCGGGAAGGGTGAGGGGGTTTAAATGGCATCCGATTCTTTCATCACGCCAGCAGCGATGCGGTTCCTAGTTTGCCGATCTCGCGGGGACGAGAGTTCCACTACGTCGCCGATCTTGAGAACAGATTCGGCACTGAGCGCCTTCCGTTTTCGGCGACATGTCCGCGGCGGTTCCTGCTGAAGTACCGCCGGCGATGACATCGCCGGAACAAAACTAAAATCGCGAGAGAGATAACTCGAGAACCTCGCCAAACACGACCAGATCATTTCTTTGGTGTTATAACTTTGCCGCGCTTCACCGTTGATCCGGGTCTCCACATTGACGTTCCGGTGATCGAGCTCGCTCGACGACGATGCAGGGCCCCATCGAGGTCGATCCATCGAAGTTCTTTGCCAGGTTATAACTGAATCGGTCCGGCCTCGAGGGGCCGCTCGCTCCGCCGTCACGAATACTCCAATCATGGAACAGGTGACGCCCCAGACGTACGCTGTCGATCCGATCCCCAGGAATATCCTTGCCGCGCTTGCCGATCACGATGGCCACTTCGCCTTCATAGTCGAAGCGGACGTGAGTGCGCTTCGGATAGAAATCTCGTCGTCCGGTCCTGCAGCCTCGTGGGGATTTTCCAAAATCCCCACCGACCTTTCTTTGGCCAACTGGGTTATCCGCGCCAATCTCCGGTAACGCCGGGGCCGCCCGGCCCACATGCCGGCGAGGTGGGCAGGCATGCATTGTCACCGCCAGCGCAGGCGATACGCCGCTCGGGCCAGGCGCGTGGAGCTTGACGCTCTTAGCATCGTGGACGACAGCCTCTGCGCCGTGCTTTGTCGCATGCTCGATGGCGCGCTGAGCATCTTCGATGGCTGCTTTGCCTGAGCAGCAATGAAACGCTCTAGTCGCGGTGGGATTTTCTCGTCGGCGTGCGCTTTGAGCGTTAGTCTCGCCGCGCTGGTCGCGCAGAATAGTTTGCCAACGCCTCGGTTCAAGTCAATGACTTTGTCGCTTTGCCATGCGCCGATGCGGCGCTCCGGACCAAAAAGAACGATCTTCATTTTGTCCTCCTTACCCAACTGTCTTTTACATCTTAGCGGGTTGAACAGTTCCAAGTACGCCGTGTCGGTAACCCGCGCGAAAGTCCGTCTTTCCCGCACGCCTTGTAGCCCGGGAATCCAAGGCGGGAGTCCGGAGCTGGGCCCCGGATTAAAAAACATCATTCTGGGGGTGACGCCTTGCCAGCCGTCCCCCTACCTCTATCCCCTCCCTTCGAGGAAGAGCAGGGATTATTTCTTCGAACCCTCGCGCCCTTTTCGGGAGAGGTGGAAGGGGGCAGGGTGAAGCACGAACTAGCGCACGGCAAGCAAGGTCATCAGCCATTGTTCGCTCGCCATTCTTTGGCGTAGTGCCTTCGTACGCCGCGACGGTCGAGGTCGAAACTGTCGTCCTTCTTGATTAATCACCACGCCATAATCGCGCCGAGCCGCTTCAGAGCGAAACGTAACCGGAACGGACATCGGCGAGAACCTTTTGCGGATCGCGTTCTAACGGGTTCCAAAATCCGCCGCCTCCACCTACCTCGACCAAAAAGCCATCGCCAGCTTCGAGCGTGACGTGTCCGGCGAGTTTTACCCGTCGGTAACTTTTGCACCGGAGCCGTCCTTGCGAAGGACGCTGAAGCGGTTGGCCAACGCATCTTTGCCGCCGTGCAGCCCCCAGGGAGCGCAGATCGTCCGCTCCATGGCGGACTGAACGCTGCCGGGAGAAAGCAATCGGACCTCTTGGGCTACGCCCAGCCCGCCACGAAATTTTCCCGGGCCGCCGGAGTCCTGCCGTAGCTTGCGGTAAGCAATAAAAATCGGCTCCTTTGCCTTCCCCTGCTTCCACCGGCGTGTTGTGCGTGTCGCCGTCGTTGATGCAAAGGTTGCGTTCTGGCCGTCCCGATCGCTTAACGCCCCCCAACCACCGCCGGAAAGAATCGACGGAAAATGAAATGCTCGACCGGTCTTGGGATCGAGACCGAAGCGTGCGCGGCGCCGCGAGATCCGCGTGTTGCCCGGCCATTACGTTGTCGGGGCAGGCGGAAGCGAGCGCTTTGAAGTATCGTGTCGGCCACCGTCATCGGCACGGTCATCCAGGTGCGCGACCGGCGCGGGTTTCGTCGCGCTCACGACCCGGCCCGGCGGCAGAATGATCTTTAAGGGCCGAAACGAGCCTTCGTTGATCGGCAGCAGCACAACGGTGTGGTCAGAAACTTGAACGCCACTTCGGACGCCGAGCGACCGGCAGTAGCACCCGAGTTGTAGGGACCCGCGACCTGCGGGCTGACACCGCTCAAGTCGACAGTCATTTCGTCTTCCTTCACCTCGACGCGGACTTTGATCGGAATATGCTTGCCGATGTTGACACCGTCGTCGTCCATGAATGACTCGGCCTCATAGATGCCGTCCGGAATCTGGCGCACCGCCGCGCGAGCGAGGCGCTCGCTCTGATCGAAGATCAGCTTGACGCTTTCCTTGAACGTCTCGGACGCCGTAGCGCTTGAGCAGATTCGTGAGCCGCCGCTCGCCGGTTCGGATCGACGCGATCTGCGCCCTGAAGTCGCCCATGGCGAATTCCGGCAGACGGCAGTTGCTGCGAATGATCGAGGTGATTTCCTGATCTTGCTCGCCTCGTTTGAAGATCTTCACGAACGGCATCTGCAGCCCTTCGGAAAAAACATCACGTGGTGACGGCGCCGAGCACGCCGCCGACGTCCTGCCAATGGCCCATCGACGAAGAGAAAGGCGATCAGCTCGCCGTCATGGAAGACCGGCAAAGTGAAGATCATATGATCTCAAGTGGCTGCCCATCACCTGCGGATCGTTGGTGAGCAGGATATCGCCCGGCTCGATATTTTCTTTGCCCCAGTGGCGAAGCTTCGCCTTGATCGCATCCGACAGGCCCGCGGATGAACATCGGCGAGTCCGAGCCCGATAGAAATCGTGTTGCCGTCGGCGTCGAACAGGCCGACGGTGAAATCCTCGGCCTCATAGATGATCATGTTGTAGGCCGTACGCATGAGATTGGTCTTCATCTCATCCGTGATCGCCGACGACCGTGCTGCGAATGACTTCCGCAGTGAAGGCGTCAATACCGATTCCAGTCGCTGTTTTTGCTATGCTCATGCTTGCCTTATTCAATTGCTTAAACCGATTAAGGATTCAAAACGCTACCGCGT
>ERZ1370068.2222-contig-138_pt1 | contig 25661 bp, 29 predicted proteins | sample MGYA00561227_ERZ1370068 | MGnify/ENA primary metagenome ERZ1370068 (study PRJEB38410, sample SAMEA6850437) | metagenome | study: Metagenomic assessment of the ecological functions of the soil: analysis of the soil microbiota associated with the...
CAGCCGGCGGGACTTCGCGCGCATCGTGGTGCTGTTCATGGCCTTCCGTGTGCTCGCGGTCGCCCACGTCGTCTTCCGTGCCGAGACGGCCACCGTCGCGGCGCCGTGGGGCGGGCTGGTCAGCTACCGGCTGGGCGGCGCGGTGTTCATGGTCGTGACGCTGGTCGCGCTCGTTCTGGCTGGCGCGCGCGGCGTGGGACGAGGAGGCCTGAAGCGGTCACGTCATCCCCGCATCGCGCGGCCTTCGTGTGGTTTCTGGGCGGCCTCGGCTCGTGGTTCGGCGCCTTCGGCCTGCAGAGCGTGATCTTCCCGTGGCTGGCCGCGGTGGTGCTCGGCCTGCCGCCGGAGCGCCTGGGGCTCGTCCAGATGGCGCTCATGGCGCCGTCCATCGTCTTCACGCTGCTGGGCGGGGTGATCGCCGACCGCGCCGACACGCGGCGCCTGCTCTATCGCTACCACGTCATCGCCGCGCTGCCGCCGCTCGCCGCTGGCCGCCATCGCGGCCCGCGGCGGCGTGTCGGCCGGTGTCCTCGTCGCCTACGGCCTGGCGATGGGGACGTTCTCGGCGTTGATCGTACCCGCACGGGACGCGCTGCTGAGCCGCGTCGCGGTCGGCTGGGTGCCGCGCGCGTCCCGTGGCGTCGGCCGTGTCGCTGATGTGCCAGCTCACCGGCATCGCCATGGGCGCCGCGGCCGGTCGCCTGGGTGCGCCCGTGTTGCTGATCGCCCAGGCGGCGGTCCTGATCGCCGGCGCGGTCGCGACCGCGCGAACGGTGACCGCGCCGCCCCCGCCGCGCCCGGCGAAGCTCGGTTGACCGCCCTCTGGAACGGCCTGGCCGAGGCGTGGATGTCCGAGCGCATCTTTCCCGTGATGGTCGTGATGCTGGCCGTCGGAAGTCTCTTCGTCGGCTCCTTCGTCGTGGTCGTGCCGCTCATCGCGCGCGACGACTACGGCGCGGGATCCGCCGGGCTGGCGCTGTTCATACGGCTGCTTCTTCGGCGGCACGGTCACCTCCATCCTGGCCCAGATCCCGCCTCGACTCCGCCGCGACGCCCTGGACGCGTCATCATGATCACGCTCCTGCTGGGCGCCGGCGTGCTCGCCGCCATGGCGGTGCGGGGACCGATGGCGTTACTCGCGGTGCTGTGCTCGCTGTGGGGGATGGGCGCGGGCGTGGTGCTCACGCAGGCGCGCACGATCGTCCAGATGTCGGCGAGCGAGGCGCGTCGCGGGCGGCTCCTGGCCACCTATCAGCTCGCCATCACCGGGGGGCGCCGCTCAGGGCGGTGGTCATGGGATATCTGAGCGGGGCCGTGACCCCCGCGGCGCCGCGCTGTGGCCCGCCGGCGCGATGCTGCTGGTCCTGGGCTTCCTGCGCGTGCGCACGCGGCTCTGGCGGCAGGAGGCGGTGTGAGCGATGACCTTCCAGCGTAGAATTCGCCGCGTGACGCGCGAGGGTGTGGTCCTCAGGTGAAGCGCTACCGCGACATCGCCGGCGACGGTGGCTCGAACATCGTCGGCCAGGTCGAGGCCCAGCAGGCGCGCCTGACGACGCGACTACGCGACGTCCGGGCCATCGTCGCGGTCGTGTCCGGCAAGGGCGGCGTCGGCAAATCCTCGGTGACGGCCAACCTCGCCGCCGCCTGCGCTCACGCCGGGGATCGGGTCGGGGTGCTGGACGCGGACCTCAACGGGCCCACCATGGCCAAGATGCTCGGCGTGCGCGGCGCCCCGCTCGTCGTCGGCGCGGAGGCGTGACGCCGCCGGCCGGCGCCCTCGGCATCCGCGTCATGTCCATGGACCTGCTGCTGGCCGAGCGACGCTACGCCGCTGACGTGGGAAGCGCCGACCCAGGCCGAGGCGCACACGTGGCGCGGTTCGATGGAGGCCAACGCCTTGCGCGAGTTCCTGGCCGACACCGACTGGGGCGCCCTGGACGTGCTGCTCGTCGATCTGCCCCCGGCACCGATCGCCTGGCGACCATCACCGGGCTGCTGCCGGCGCTCTCCGGCACGGTCGTCGTCACGATTCCCTCGGACGTTTCCAGCCTTGGTCGTGCGCAAGTCGATCACCGTGGCGCGGCAGGGCTCGGCCCCGGTGCTGGGCGTGATCGAGAACATGGCGGGCCTCTTTCCGGGGCCGGGGGCGAGCAGCTCGCCGTGGAGAGCGGTGTGCCCTTTCTCGGACGCGTGCCGTTCGATCCCTTGCTGGCCGCCGCCGCCGACCGCGGCGAGCCTCTACGTGCTGAGCGCGCCTGAGGCTCCCGCCTCGCGCGCGCTCAGCGCGATCGCCGCTCGTCTGAGGGAGACGCTGGCCGCCGCGCGCTCGTGACCGCGCGCTTCTGCCTGCTCTGTGGCGGGCGGCTGGTCTCCGTGCGCGACGAGGGCCACCGCCGCCGTCGCTGCCGGCGCTGCGGCTGGACGTTCTACGGCACCCGGTGCCGGCGTGCGCCGCCGTGGTGCTGGCCGCTGGCCGGTGCTGCTGGCCCGTCGCGCCCGGCCGCCCTACGCCGGCATGTGGGATCTGCCGGGCGGATTTCTCGAGGCGGGCGAAGAGCCGCATCGGTGCGCTCCGACGCGAGCTGCGCGAAGAGATCGGGGTGGGCGTTCGACGCGCCCGGCTGATCGGGTTTGCCACGGACACCTACGGACCGCGCGGCGTGGTCGTGCTCGCGGCCGTCTACCGCGTCACGCCTACGTCGACGCGGGTGCACCCCGCCGACGTGATGTCTCGGAAGCTCGATGGTTCAGGCGCGAGCGAGATTCCCTATCGCCGGATCGCGTTCCCGGCCGTCCGCCGCCTGATCCGTCGTTATCTGGGGGTTGCGCTGAGGGGGAGATTCTCGATCCGGGGACGGATGGGCGCGGCCGTCAGGCCCGCGCCCACCTGCTCATCCGGTTACGGGCAGGAAACGCCGGGCGCGAGCTGGTAGTTGCTGACCTTGTAGGTGGCGACGAAGTCGTCGTCCCACGAGGCCAGACGCAGCGCACCGAGCGACGTCTCACCGTCCCAGGCCAGGATGCGGGCCCGCGAGGCGAGGTCACGCGAGGACAGACGGCCGCTGAGGTACTCGGCGACAGTCGGCTTCTCCAGGAACACGGCGATGGTCTCGTGGACCGGACGGTCACCCTTGGCCGCCGGCGTCTGCTTCCAGCCACTCCAGGATCACCGTGAAGCCGTCCAGCGAGGGATCGGCCATCAGGCCGGGCGGGCTGGCCAGCCGGCGCAGCATGGGGCCGACGTAGCGCGAGAACATGCGGGAGGCGCGATCCTCGACCTTGTAGGCGGCAAATTCCGCCGAGGGCTGCTGGTCGATGTACAGGTTGATCGAGAGATAGCGCGTGTCACCACCGGTCATGTGCTTGGGCTTGTAGAACCCGATGGCGTTCTTCTTGACCTCGACCCAGGGCACGCAGTGGTAGATCTTGGCGCTGATCTCACGCAGCGGTGCCCGGTAGGTCTGGGGCCAGGCGCTTGCCCTTCTCCGACGTGTGCATGTCCGGGCGGCATCACACCATCGTCGGACGGAGCCGCCGCCGAGGCGACGGGTCCCAGCAGAAGGGCCAGCGCGACGAGGCCGGCCGCGGCCAATCCGCGGGTGTGCGTCGTAACAGCGTGGGCGGTCCATGTGTTGTCCATGCTGGTTGCCTCTTGCAGTGCTGGTGCCATGCCCCGTTACGTGTGCAATGTCGCTAGCTTCGGTCCGTGAAGGCCGACGAGGCTGACAGCCGATCAGTCTCGCTGTCACGCTGCTGTCAGGGCCCCTGGATATGCGTGCTCGTGCTGGTGATTACGGTGTCCCACGGGTCGCCGCTATGCTACCCGTGGGGGCCACCCTGTTTCAACCGTGATAAACTTCCAGCACCCCATGAGTGCGTTGACGATCCGCACACTTCCGCGTAACCTGCGCCGCCCGATCCTGATCACGGCCTTCAGCGGCTGGAACGATGCGGCCGAGTCGGCGACGACCGCCGCCCGCTACCTGGCCTCGACCTACCAGGCCGAGAAGTTCGCCGAGATCGACCCCGAAGAGTTCTACCACTTCGGCCTGACCCGCCCCACCGTGCGCTTCAAGCCCGACGCCGGGGGTGAGCGGGAGATCGTGTGGCCGGTCACCGAGTTCTCGGTGGTGCGCGCTCCGAGCTGCCGCGCGACCTGGTCATCGGGGTGGCCTCCGAGCCCCACCTCAAGTGGCGGACCTACTGCGCCACGGTGCTCGAGCTGGCGCGGCAGTGCGAGATCACCCTGGTCCTCACCCTTGGCGCCCTGCTGGCCGAGGTGCCCCACACCCGGCCGGTGCGGGTCGGCGGCAGCGCCTCCGATCCGGAGCTGGCGGCCCAGCTTGGCGTCCGGCCGAGCCGCTACGAGGGGCCGACGGGTATCGTCGGCGTGCTCAGCACCGCCTGTCGTGAAGCGGGCTGACCACGGCGAGCCTGTGGGCCAACGTCCCGCACTACATCTCGGGATCGAGAACCCGAAGGCGACGCGGGCGCTCGTGCATCGCGTGCTGACGCTCATGAACGTGCAGGCCGACCTGACCGATCTCGACGAGGCCACCAAGCAGTTCGACCAGAACCTGGCCGAGATCGTTTCGCAGAACGCCAAGATCAAGTCCTACGTCACCAAGCTCGAGTCCCGGGCCAGCGAGGAAGAGGAGCCGGCCACGCCGGCCGCCAGCGACCTGCCGCCGGCCTCGCAGCTGGTCGACGAGATCGAGCAGTTCATGCGTCAGCAACGCCCGGAGTGACCCGCTCGCCCCTCGTCCTGGCTCTAGTCGTCGCCCTCCTGCTGACTCCGCTCGCGGCTCCCTGGCGGCCGACCGGCCCTCGGTGTCCTGGCATCCGGCCAAGCTTCGTCCCGGCGACGTCGCGTGGGTTCTGGTCCAGGGGATCGTCGAGGGCGCCACGCTCGAGGGCTCGCTGGGCGCACGCTCGCTGCTGTTCTTCCCTACGCGGGCGGCCAGGCCGCGGTGGTGGGATCGACCTGGAGACCAAGCCCGGCCCTCACGCGTGGCAGCTGGCGATCTTAGAGGCCGGGCGCGAGCCGCGCCGCCTGAGCGGCAAGCTCACGGTGAACCGCCGCGACTTTGCCGTGCAGCGCCTGACGCTGCCAACCGCGATGGTGGATCTGGACCCCGAGACGGAGCGACGCGCGGTGTCGGAGGGTGAGCATCTGCGCACGCTCTACCGGACGATCACGCCGAGCGCCTCTGGCGCGGGCGCTGGATCGCCCGGTCGCCGGTCAGGAGCCCGGCAGTGGGTTCGGCTCCGCCGCTCATCAACGGCCAGCCGCGGGCTCCGCACACCGGCATCGACTTCTCCGCCCCCGCGGCACGCCGGTGGTCGCCGCCAACAGTGGCCGCGTCGCGCTGCTGGGTGACTACTTCTTCCCGGCCGCCTGGTCGCGCTCGATCACGGCCTCGGCCTCTACACGCTCTACTTCCACCTGGACACGGTGGCGGTGAGCGACGGCGAGCGCGTGGACCGCGGACAGATGATTGGCACCGTGGGCGCAACCGGACGCGCGACCGGTCCGCATCTGCACTTCGGCGCCCAGGCCGGTCTCGCGCGCGGGTGGACCCGGCCGCGCTGCTAGGCCTCGACGTCAACGACTGACGTCGCCGCGCCCGCAGCGCGCCCGGCGACGCGCGCGGCGACGCGCGGCCTCTGCCGCCAGCGCCCGGTTGGACCCCACCGTGAGCGTCGACCGCGCCAGGATCCCGCGCACGGTCGCGCGCGACACCTTGACCGGCGGCGTCGCCGCCAGCGGATTCGGATGGCGCGCCAGCGCCTCAGCGTCGCCAGCCCGATCGCCAGCGGCCACACGCAGGCCAGCCGCATGCGCCACTCGCGCCGCGGGATCGCCAGCGTGTAGCGCCACGCCTCGTCGTAGTGGCCGAGCGCGATGTCGATGAGCCGGGTCAGCAGCGGGCGCGCGCGGCGCGATCGGCCGGATCCAGCAGATCCGCCGGCGCCAGACCGAGCGGGGCGAGCTCGGCGGCGGGCAGGTAGCAGCGACCGCTGGCCAGGTCGGACGGTACGTCCCGGAGCACGTTGGTCATCTGCAGCGCCTTGCCGAAGCGAACGCCCCGCGCCCGCATCGCCGCCGGCTCCCAGCCGGCCAGGCGCGGGCGATGCGCCACGTGCACGTCGGTCCAGAACTCGCCGACGCAGCCGGCCACCAGGTACGTGTAGCGGTCGAGCTCCGCGAGCGAGTCGAGGGCGGCGAGGCCGCCGGGCGTCCTCGCCCGGAAAGCGCGCGAGGTCGAACAGCATGCCGTCGGTGAGCGTGTCGAGGACCGCGCGCACGCCGGCCAGGTCGGCGGCGGGCAGGCGGGCGACGCGGGCCAGCGCCTCGTCCACGCGCTCCAGCAGCCGCCGCTCGGCTTCGTGCGCCTGGTGTGGCGCACAGGCGCGAGCCACGCGCGGCCGGCGTCGCCGTGCCCGCTGTAGGCGCGGCGCAGCGCCTGCAGGTGGTCGATCCGCTCGGGCCGCGCGATCAGCCGGGTGTCGGCGACCGTGTCGGCGGCACGCGCCAGCAGGTACGCCGAGGCCCAGCGGCTCGCGCAGCGGGACTGGGCAGGATCGCGAGCGAGAGGTAGAAGCTGCGGCTGACCTGCCGGAGCAGGTCGCCGAGGAGCTCGTCACTCGTAGTCAAACGGGCGCTTCGGCGGGTCCGGGGAGTCCTTGGCCTTCTTGAGGCCTTCCTGGAACTTCCGGTCGAGGACCTTGCCCTTCTGCGACTCGGCCTGCATCTGCTGGCGGAAGCGCTCTTCACGCTCGGCCGGACTTCGACTTCATGACGTCGAAGGCGGCGCCGAGGTCCCCGGCCGTGCGCGTTGGGCGGTGGCGCCTCGTGGGCGATCACCGCGCCGAGCTCGGGATCGATCGTCAGCTAGCGTCGCAGCACGGGCACGCGACCACGAAGGACTGGGGCGGCATGGCGTCACGCTAGCAAGGGCCCTGGGAGGGTCAAGGGGCGTAGAATCAGGCGCAATGGGCGACCTCGCCAACGAGTTCTCCTGGTCGCGAAGCCGGGACGCCACCTTCCAGGATTGCCGGCGCAAGTACTTCTATCACTACTACGGCGCCTGGGGCGGCTGGGATGCGGAGGCGCCGGCCGACATCCGCCGCCTGTACGTGCTCAAGCAGCTCGCCTCGCGCCAGATGTGGGCCGGCCGCATCGTCCACGACGCGATCGAGATGGCGCTGCACATCTATCGCGAGGGTCGCGAGGTGCCGGCCGAGCCGTTCATCGCCGACGTGGTCGAGCGCATGCGCGGCGAGTGGCGCAGCTCCCGTGACGGGCGCTATCACGCGACGCCCAAGACGCTCGCGCTCTTCGAGCACGAATACGCGGTGGAGCTCAAGCCGGAGGTCTGGCAGGCGCTCAGCCGTCACGTGCAGTCGTGCCTCGCGTAACTTCTTCCGGCTGCCGCTGCTGGCCTCCGTGCGGCGCACCGCGCCCGAGCACTGGTCGCATCGAGCACTGGTCGAAGGTCTTCAACTTCGAGGGCACACCGGTGTGGATCGCGCCCGACTTCGGCTTCTGGACCGCCGAGGGCCGGCTGGCGCTGGTCGACTGGAAGACCGGCGCGGCCGCATCGAGGCCACGTCCTTCCAGCTCGGCTGCTACGCGCTCTACGCGCGCGAGATGCTCGGCGTGGAGCCAGCCCGGGTGGATCTGCTGCAGGTCAATCTCCGCGAGCCGGAGGTCACGCCGCTCACGTGGGATGACGGACGCCTCGAGGAGATCCGCCAGCAGCTACGACTGTCCATCCGCTCGATGCGCGCCTACCTGGCCGACGCTGACGCCAACGTCGCGCGGCTGGACAATTTCGAGAAGACCGAGGAGCTGCGGATCTGCCGCTGGTGCAACTTCAAGAAGGTGTGTCGCCCGGAGCCGATGCAACCGGCGGTTGACGTCGCGGTCTGAAGTGACTGTTGCCGTGGGGGCCCGACACGGCCCCCACACTTCACGCTGCTGCCCGGCAGGCCGTGGCGCTTCGCGAGTGTGCAGTCAATATGGGTCCCCGAGATGGCCCCACATTCCCAACGCTCGTAGCGCCCCGGCGACCGTGGCTCCTCGTCTTACGCGAGCACGCCGAGCGGCGGAGCGGCTGGCACCAGCCCGGGAAGAGCGGGGTCGTGGCCGGCAGCGTGAGGTGGCGGGTGGCGATCTCGCTGAAGAGGGCGCGGAAATCGCGTGGTGACGGCGAGGTCGCGGCCTTCGTGGCGTTGTTCGGGGGGCGAGGCCGGGCCAGCGGCCGTAGACGTGGCCGCCGCGGATGCCGCCGCCCAGGGCGCGAACATCGCGGTGGCGCGTGGCCGTGGTCGGTGCCGCGGTTGCCGTTCTCGGCGACCGTGCGGCCGAACTCCGACATGGTGAGCACGACGACGTCCGCCATCCGGTCGCCCAGATCCTGCGGCGAAGGCGGCCAGGGCGGCGCCGAACTCGCGGAGGCGGTTGCTCAGCTGGCCCTGCTCGGCGCCCTGGCCCACGTGCGTGTCCCAGCCCTCGACCTCGGCGAACGCGATCTGCAAGCCCGACGTCCGCCCGCACGAGCTGGGCGATCTGCCGCAGCGCCTCGCCGAAGCGTCCGCGCGGATAGTCGGCGCCGTTGGGCCGGTGAGACCGCGCGGCGCCTGCGCTCTTGAGCAGCTTCACCGCCTCGAACGTCTCCCGTCCGGTCCCGTGCAGCAGGATCCTGCACGCCGTCGGCGTACAGCGACTCGAAGCCGCGGCGAGGCCACCGCCCGCCGGCGCCGCCCGCACGTCGAAGCGATCGAGCGAACTCATCGCAAGCGCGCCGGCGTCACCGCGCAGGCTCCGGGGCAGCCGCGAGGCGCAGCGCGACCGATCGGAACGGCGAGGCCGAGGAGGCCGGCAGCGCGCCGCAGCCCAGCCCACCAGCCGTCGGGCGTGCTCTTCACGCCGGCGTGCCGCTCTCCATGTAGTCCTGGGCGTCGAAGTGCGAGGCGGGTGGTGTCGGGCGAGCCGCAGGCGGTGCACCACGGCCAGCGTCTTGCTCTCCCACAGCGGCCTCAACGGGGCGAGCGCCGGGTGGAGCGCGAAGTAGCCGTCGAGGTCCAGCGCGGTGGCGGTGTCGCCGCGTCGCGGCGGGGCCAGCGCGATCGCTCGCGCGAGAGCGCGCGTAGGCAGGATCGCCGTGGGGCGCCACCATGCTGAGGCCGTCCACCGCGCCGCGCTGGAAGATCGCCACCAGGACGCTTGCCGCGGCGCTCGGCGCCTCTGCGCGGCGCGGACCGGAACCGCGGCGGGAGCGGTCACGGCGAGCCAGCGCGCAGGCCGCCGCCTTTCAGGAGCGCGCGTCGGGTCAGCATCATCGCCGCTGGAACTCCGGCGAGCCCAGGACCAGCGCGGCGAGCTTGTCCACGTCGGTGTTCGCGGGCCCTCGATCGTCGGCGCTCAGCCGGGTGATCTCCGGCGTGCCGAGCTGCGCGACGAGCACCGCGCGCGTCCCGGCGCTGGCCTCGCCGGTGGATCAGCGCGGCCAGCAGGCGTTCGAGCACGACCTCCGGCCGCTGCCGATCGGCGCCGGAGACGAGGCGTGCCCACGTCCACGCTCACGCCGGGCACCGGCCTCGCTGAGCGCCAGTGCGAAGTTCATCCGCGCCAGGAGCGTCCGGGATTGACCCACGCCTCCGCGCGATCGGGGTAGCCGGTGGGCGGCTGCGCATACGTAGAGGCCTCGCCGATCTCGGCCGAGGCGGCCAGTGCGGCGGCGCCTCGGGCGTCGGCCGTCGCGCCCGTGGCGCGCACCGCGCTGACCACGAACTCGTGCGGCTTCTTGACCTTGGCGCCGGAGCGTGTCGGGCGCCACGAACTCCGGCGAGGTGAAGATCGCGCGCAGCATGGCGCGGATGTCGCCGTCCGGTGTCCTGGATAGCGGACGGCGACGCGATCGACCAGCGCGGGCGGCGGATCGTCGGCCACGAACGCGGCGCGCCAGCTTGCGGCGAGATGAGCGGGCCGTCGAGGGATGCCGTGGCCAGGATGTCGAGACACTGCCTCGCCGTCGCGCTCGCCCGCCGCCACTGGATGCGTGCGCCGAGCACCACCTTGGCGCCGTCGTCGTGCAGTCGCGGACTCGGAAGACGAACGCCGCGCATCCGCGCGCGGACGGTCGATCGTCCAGCCGGTGAACGCGCGCGCCACCTCGGTGACGTCCTGCTGCGTGTAGCCGCCGTCGACGCCGAGCGTGTGCAGCTCCATCAGCTCGCGCGCGTAGTTCTCGTTGAGGCCGGCGCGCCGGCCCCGATTCGGGACCGCCACGCCTGACGAAGTCCGGCCGCGTGCTCAGCCAGTTGTCGAGGTAGAAGAGCATGGCCGGGATGCCGCGCGCTCGCCCGCAGCAGCGTCGCGGAAGCGGCCGAGCGCGTGGGGGCGGATCACCGTGCGCTCCCAGTGCGGGCAGATACCAGCGCAGCCGCCCTTGCCGGCGAACACGTTGAAGTGGTTGAGCCAGAAGTCGACCATCACTTCCTGCAGCTGACGCTCGGCGGCGACCGCGCGCAGCATGCGCGCCGATCTGCAGCTCCCCGACGATGCGGGCCGGCCGCTTGTCCATCGGGTACTGCTCGCGCATCTCGCGCGGTGACATGTCGCCGCGCGCGAGCTTCTGGCGGTGTCGGCGTCCAGGCGCGGTAGGCGCGCTGCAGCTCGCCGATCGGCATGGTGAGCGCGGGCAGCGTCGCCAGGGCGCGCTCCACCGCGCCGTCGTCGATCGCTCCGGCTGGAGCTGGCGCTCGAGCCAGATCGACAGGCCCGCCGCCTTCACGCGCTCGATGTCGCCGCGGCCGCGGGCCGTACGTCACACGGCGCAGGACGTGCGCGCAGCGCGGAGTCTCGAGCAGCCTCTGGCTGAGCGACGGCGAGCGTGTAGTTCAGGGCGATCGCTGTCAGGGCGAGGAGGGCGAGGCGGCGAATCATCGCGTTCCTTCCTCGTGGCGGCGCTCGCGGCGCAGGCGCTGGCGTTCCTCGGGGGCAGGGTGCGCAGGCGCTCGCGCTCTTCCGGGGGCATGCGCCGGATGCAGCTCACGCACGTGCCGCGCTCCTCCGGTGTCATCCGCTGCCAGCGCTGGTAGTTCTCCATCACGCGCTGGCGCTCTTCCGGCGGCAGCTGCTGGAACTGACGGAAGCGCCCTGGATCCGCTCGCGTCGCTCCGGCGGCAGGCGCTGGAAGCGCTCGTAGGCCTGCTGCAGCTCCCGCCGGCGCGCCTCGGGCAGCTCGTTCCAGCGCCGGAAGTCCTCCATGATCTGACGCTTCTCCTGGGGAGGCAGTGCCGGAAGCGCTGGAGGTTCTCGCGCGCTCTCTGCGCTCGGCGGGCGAGAGCGCGCGCCACTGGCGGTAGTTCTCGATCACCCGCTGGCGCTCCTCGGGCGGCATGTTGCGCCAGCGCTCGAGGTTGCGCTCGACCACGGCGCGCTCGTCGGGGGAGTGAGCGCCTCGAGGCCGGAGCACCGCCGGGGCCTGGGCCCACGCGACACCGGGCCACCGGGCCGGTGACGATCGCGATCAGCACGAGCGCGGCGAGCGCGCGGCGGCTCAGCTCAGCGCTCCTTGACCGCCGGCGGAACCGGCGTTGGTGGCGTGGCCGGCGTCGGGGTGTCGGGGCGCCGGCGGTGCACCGGGTGGGGCGGTGGAACGCCGGGGGCGCGGCCGGGGTGCCCGGTGGCCGCCGCGCCGCCGCGGTCGGCGTCTCGTCGAGCATGCGAAAGAGCTCGATCATGCGCAGCCGCTCGAACAGGCTCATCCGACGCATGAAGTCGCGGTCGCGCGCCTCGGGCTGGGTGAGGATATCGAGGTCGAGGAGCATCTGCGCGTCCGGCGTCTCCTCCGGCGCTGCCTCGCCGCGGGCCCCATCAGGCCGGCCGCGATCACGAGCCTGCCCACGCGCGCCCACCGCACTCAGCGGATCCCGATCCGATCCGAGCTGGCCGATCACGTCGAGGTCTTCGAGCAGATCGAGGCGCTCGACGACGCGATACTGCTGCAGCAACGGCAGGCGCGCGCCGAGCACCGTGTCGTCCAGCGTCGCGAGATCGGTGAGGCGCCAGGTCGGGCGTCTGCAGCGTGAGCAGCAGGACGACGGTCGCCAGCGCGGCGCGCAGCGCCGGCCACGGCCGCATCCACCATCCGCGCGGGCGCCGCGCCACCTTCGCGCGCAGCTCGGCCTGGTAGCGCCCCCAGTCGACATGGGGCGGCGCCGGCCGACCGGGGGCGAGGGCGGCAAGCACGGCGCGGCTCTCGTCGACGGCGCGGCGGCAGGCGTCGCACGTCTCGAGATGGGTGGTGATGCGCGCCCGCTCGTCCGGCGCGAGCGCCCCGCTCAGATACGCGACGACGTCTTCGTCCACATGCATGGTGTCAACCCTGCCCGATCGTCTTGCGCAGCGCGCTCACTGCCCGGTGCAGGTGGACACGCACCGTCGCCTCCGAGCACTGCAGCACTGGCGGCGATCTCGCTCGTCGACTGCTCCTCCTGCACGTGCAACAGGAGCGCGGCCCGCTGCTGGTGGCGAGAAGCCGATCCACCGCCCCCACAGCTGCGTCATCAGCCGTTCCCGGCCCAGCGTGTCGGCCGGATCGACCACCGGTGCGGGTTGTCGCTCGAGCACGCCACTCGGAATCGTCGCCGAGCGCGTCGCCGAACCACCTGCCGCCGCCTACCAGCCGCGCCGGCGGTGGTCCAGACACAGATTGACGAGCACGCGATAGAACCAGGTCGAGAAGCGCGTCTCCGCGGAAGCTCCCCGCCGTCCGATAGACGCGCAGGAAGGCTTCCTGCGAGAGTCTCCGCGCGTCCTCCGCGTCCCGCAACATGGACCACGCCAGCCGGTACGCGCGGCCCTGGTACCGCGCGACGAGGAGGTCGAACGCCGCCTCGTCCGCTCCGCGACGCGCCGGCACAACATCTCATCCGAGATCTCCTGATTCAACGCGAATCCCGACGTGCACCATCCTATCGCTTGGGTGCTGGACGCCGGAAGACGTCTTACGAGCCGTTCCGATCGCGCCGCAGCTCGCGCCGGTCTGGTGCAGATCGCGGACGTCGTCAGCGCCGATCGCGCTGGTCCTCGCGCAGCTCCCGGCGGTCACCGTGAATCTCCTGGCGATCCTGCTTCACCTCGTCGACCTGACCCGCGCGGCGGTCGCGCGCGAGCTCGCGACGGTCGCCGGCCAGCTCGCCGCCGGTCCTGGCGGATGTCGCGATTGTCCCCCGGATCTCCCGCCGGTCCTGACGCACGTCGCGGCGGTCGCGTTCGATCTCACCGGCCAGCGCCGGCGTCGCAGCCAGCGCGGCGACGAGCCCACCCGTGATCACCCATCCCGTCAGTCTCATGGCACTCTCCTGTCGAGTGTGTGAGGCTACTGATTGATTGGACGCCCGCCCGGGCGGTTCGTTTACGCGGCGGTCGGGGCGAGCGGTCGAGCCGTCCGTTCCGGTCAGGAACGACGGGTACTTGTCAGCGGCGACCGATTGCCGGGCGGGACGCCTGAAGGTGGTCAGAGGCCATCGAATGCCCGTCAGGGACTTCGGGGACGACCGGTGATGCTCGTATCCGGCACCGAGGCCACGCCCGCACCCTGAACACTGATGCCGAGCTCCGTCAGCCGGCTGCACGCCGCGGGCGTTTGCTCGTCGACGGCCGGAACGTCGCGCGCGACGTCCGACGTCGGCGAGTCGATAGGTGCACGCGAGGTCGCGCCACGTCCTGCGCCTGACGGCGCTGCTCGTAGCCCCACGCGAAGGTGCCGAGGAACATGATGAACGCCATGGCCACGACGCCAACCTTGACCACGCGTTCGATATCCGGTCGGAAGAACCCTGGCTTGATCATCACGAAGGGGTACGTGAGCAAAGCGAGTGCCGAGGCCAACAATCGTCGGTCAGTCCAGCTAGTTGCGGTGCATTCCGTCACCCCGTCGACAGGGCCGCCGACCGATTCGTTACCGCGTCGGCGACGAATTGAGCGGCTTTCTCGCGAACGGCGCATCAGTCGAGGACGATGAGGCCGCGGTTGGAGCGGTTGAGCGTGTGCACGCCGGCCCGTGTGACGAGCACGGTCTCCTTGACGTTGAGACCGGTTTCGCCCACGACGTAGTACGGCGCTTCCACCCGCACGATCATGCCGGCCTCGAGCCGCGCCGCCGCCGGGCGCGAGCATCGGGAGCTCCGAGGCCTCCAGCCCGATCCCGTGACCGACGTGATGTCGGTCGAAGCCGGCGAGCCCGGCCTCGCGCGTCGCCGTCACCGCCGTCTCGAAGACGCTCTCGCGCCGGTGACGCCCGGGCGCATGGCGTCGAGCGCCCCTTGCACGCCGGCCGAGATCGCGTCGAATCGCGTCTGCTGGCGCGCGGTCGGCTCGCCCATCACGGCCATGCGCGCCACGTCGCCGTGGTAGCCGCTGACCGCGCAGCCGAGGTCGAAGCGCACGAGATCGCCGGTGCGCAGGGCGCGATCGGTCGGCCACGGTGCGGGGATGGCCGAGCCCGGACCGAAGACGATGATCGTCGCGTTCGGCACGGCGCCGCGCTGCGTGACCTCGTGCTCGAAGGCGGTCGCGACCTCGCGCTCGGTGACGCCCGGCTGCAGCAGGTCGAGCACGGCGTTGATCGCCTCCTCGGCGACCCACAGCGCCTGCCGCAGGCAGTCGATCTCGTATGGACCTTTGATCCAGCGGGCGGCGACGAACGCGTCGGAGGCGGGCACCAGCGTGAACGCCGCGAGGCGCTCGGCCAGCTGTGTGCGGCGCCCCGCCGGCAGCCCCGCGTCGTCGAGCCCGATCCGGCCCTTGCCCCGCACGCCGAGCGCGTCGAGGGCCGAGGCCACGCGCGTCAGGCCGCGCTCGTCGCCGGCGTCTTCGTCAGCTCGCGGAGCCGCTGGGCGCCCGCGCCCGCGTCGTCGAGCGCCAGATGAAAGCGACCGTGACAGACGACGTGCGTCGGGTCGGCATCGCTCGACGACGGCCGGCGCGTCGATGGTCGGCACCGATCAGCGCCGTGCCGCCGCGAGTGACGATCGCGTAGCTCTCGCTCGCCGGGTACACCGTGCGGAAGAGACTACGGAAGCCGGTGACGTACGCGACGTTCGCCGCGGAGGCAGCGACGAGCGCGTCGGCCCCCGCGGTCTCGAGGGCGGCGGTGAGCGCGTTCGGTCTGGTGGGGATACATGGCTAGACGGCCACCACCGTGCCGGTCACGTGCGCCGACTCCTCGGCGGCCAGCCACGCGATCGTCGCGGCCACGGACTCCACCGGCACCCAGCCCTTGCGGTCGCTGTCGGGCATCGCCGCGCGGTTGCCCGGCGTGTCCATCGTGCTCGGCGCCACCGCGTTCACGGTGATGCCGTGCTCGCGCACTTCCTGGGACAGCGCCTGCACGAGCGTGACGATGCCGGCCTTGGCCACCGTGTAGGCGATGAAGCCGCCGGATGGCGCCAGCGCGGCGCGCAGGCGACCAGCACCACGCGGCCGGACCGCGCATCGCGCATGCCCGGGAGCACGGCGCGCGCGGCCGTGTACGCGCTGGTGAGGTTGAGCGCCAGCATCCGGTCCCACGTCGCGCGGTCGGTGTCCAGGAGGCTGCCGCCGGTAAAGCCACCGACCAGGGACACCAGCGCGTCGACACGGCCGTACTGCTGGTCCGCACCCGCTCCACGTGCGCGGCCAGCGCAGTGGCGTCGGTGACGTCGCAGCGCTCCTCGAACAGCCGGTCGCGCGCGGCCGCCGGGATGCGAGCGGTGAGCGCCTCGCGCTCCTTGTCCACCACCCACGGCACCGCCACCACCGAGCCGTCGGCCAGCAGCTTCAGCGTCACCGCCTGGCCCAGCGCGCCCGCCCCGCCGGTCACGATCGCGACTCGCGGCATTGCGCTAGTCCGCCGCGGCCGGGGCCATCATGATGGCCGAGCGCTGGATCTCGTCGTAGCGGACCTTCGTCACGTCGAAGTCCTCCAGGCTTGCTGCGCAGCTTCTGAACGTCTGCTCGAACGAGGGCAGCGTCTTGCGCGCCCGGGTCAGCGGCGTGGTGCGGGCCAGCAGGTAGTTCTTCACGTAGGGATGGTTGATCCCGCGCTTCTTCACCTTGGCCACGACCTGGCCGAGCGTCTCGTCGGCCGACCGCACCAGCTCCGCGCGCTCGGCGCGCTCCTCCAGCCCCTTGCGCAGCGACAGCTTGAGGAACTTGTCCACCCGGCGAAGGATCGGTGCGAAGGCCCCGCCGGCGAACCGCTTGTTCTGCCTCGTACAGCAGGCCCAGCGTGATGAAGTGCGGCCGACTCGAACTGGAACAGCCAGTCTTCCTCGCTGGAGGTCGGCTGCTGCTCGACGAGCCCGCGGTACATGCGGATGACCTCGAGCGACTTCTCCTTGAGGTTGTGGGCCTTCTCGGTGTTCGAGCGGCAGGACCTGGAAAGCCACCTCCGGCTCGGCCACGAGAATGGCCGGGATGTACTCGGCCTTCAGCTTGTCGAGCGCCGTGCGGCGATGGTTGCCGTTCGGCGTCCAGTACACGCCCGGGCTCGGGCGACACCACCACGATCGGATCGACGAAGCGGTCGAGCTTCTTCACCGCCTCGGTGAGCCGCTTGGCGTGAGTGGGCGACACGTCGCGCTGGTACGGGCTGGCCTCCACCTTGGTGCGCGGCAGCAAGCAGAAGATCTGCCAGTGCTCGCCGATCGGCTCGCGGTAGATGGCCAGCACGTGGCCGCCGTCGCGCTCGACCTGCTCGCCCAGCGCGCGGACGCGCCTTCGAGCGGCTCCTTCACCGGATAGATGCCGAACTCGCCCATGCTCGCCTCCTCAGCCGGTGGCCGGGACCGGCGTGCGCCGCGGGCGGCGCAGCAGCGCGGCCAGGCTGCCGTAGATCCCCGACGGCAGAAAGATGATGAAGATCACGAGCAGCAGCCTGTAGATCGTCTCGGCCATGCCGATGAGCCGCAGCCCGAACGCGATCCGGAGATACTCCGACAGCGCGATCGTCAGGGCGGTGCCCACGGTGGGGCCGAGCAAAGAGTACATCCGCCGAGCACGACCGCGAACACGATCCGCAGCGACACGCCGATGCCCGAGAGCGTGTCGGGGTTCACGTAGGAGATGTACTGCGCGTAGGCCACGCCGCCCCACCGCGGTGAGCACGGCCGACAGCACCGTGATGCCGATCTTGAATCGCGTCACGTGGATGCCGACGGAGGCGGCCGCCGTCTCGTCCTCGCCGATCGCCTCCATCGCGGAGCGCGCCATGGACCGATCCACGCGCGCCCACACCAAGAGCCCGGCCACCCACAGCACGAGCGCCGCGTAGTAGAAGACGCGCTTGTCGGCGAACTGCATGGCCAGCAGGCTGTCGCCGCCCACCGGCTTGATCGACACGCCCAGCGAGCCGCCGGTCCAGTCGCGCTCGGCCACGATCAGCAGTCGGATCACCTCGCCGACGGCCAGCGTCACCAGCCCAAAGTAGTGGCCGACCACCTGGAAGCGCGAGCAGGGGTAGGCGATGACGGCGGCCAGGAGGCCCGTCAGCACCATGGCCGACGATCCCGGCGAGCCACGGATTGACGCCGAAGAAGTTCCACAGCAGCACGGCGCAGTAGGCCCCCAGCCCGAGGAAGGCGCCGTGACCGAGCGACACCAGGCCGAAGCGCCCCATCAGCGACCACGCCCGCCGATGAACGCCCAGATGAGGATCTGGATCATGACGTGCAGCACGTACTGCTTCATCCCCGCCATCGGCAGCGCCGGCAGCCAGCGCCAGCGACGACGACCAGGACGACAACGAGCGGCGACGGCGCGCGCCACGCTCGAGCTCAGCCGCGGCGGGCCAGGGATGCCGCCCGGCCGCGCGAAGATCATCACGATGAACACCACGAAGGCGATGACGTAGCCCATCTCGGTGGACCAGATCACGCCGGCCAGCGAGATGATCTCGCTCATGATGAACGAGGCCACGAAGGCGCCGACCATGTTGCCGAGCCCGCCCAGCACGCAGATCATGAAGGTCAGCGGACCGAATTGCCCGCCGAAGAACGGGTGCACGGAGTACTGGAAGATCAGCAGCGCCGCCGGCCAGGCCGGCCATCAGGCCGCCCACCGCCGAGGTGACGATGTAGATGCGCTGCGGGTTGGCGCCCATCAGCGACATCGCCTCGCGGTCCTGCGACACCGCGCGGATGGCGGTGCCGACGAACGTGCGGGTGAGGAAACAGATAGAGGCCGATCAGCGCCACGATCGAGATGGCGAAGGGGATCAGGCGGGTGAGCGGTACGAAGATGCCACCCACCTCGAAGCTGGGCAGCGACATGCGGACCGACTTGTGGTCGGTCGTCCACAGGAACGTCGCGAAGGACTGTAAGAAGAAGAGCAGGCCGCCGGTGGCCAGCAGCTGGTTGATCGGCGCGCTGCCGAGGATGGGCGTGATGATCAGCAGGTGCACGCCGATTCCCAGCAGGGCGCCCAGCGCGATCGAGGCCAGCGCGCCCAGCCACACGGCCAGCCGTGAGACCTGGACCAGGTAGTAGACGAGGTACATGCAGAGCATGACCAGGTCGCACGTAGGCGATCCACACGATGTCGATGACCCCGAAGATGAGGTTCAGGCCGAGCGCCAGCAGGGCCAGGATGCCGCCGAGCATGATGCCGTTGAGCGCCGCCTCGACGAGGAAGATCGGATCGATCACAGGCCCACGTAGGCCTTTCGCACGAAGTCCTGCTCGGCCAGCTCGGCGGCGCGGCCCTCGATCTTGATGCGTCCCACTTCGAGCAGGTAGGCGCGATCCACCAGCTTCAGCACCTGCCGCACGTTCTGCTCGACGACCAGGATCGGTGTAGCCCTCGGCGCGGATGCGGCGGATCAGCTCGAACAGGCGCAGCACCATCACCGGGGCCAGGCCCATCGAGGGCTCGTCGAGCAGGATCAGGCGGGGCCGCGACATCAGCGCGCGCGCCGATGGCCAGCATCTGCTGCTCGCCGCCCGAGAGGCTGCCGGCCCGCTGCGCCTTGCGCTCGGCCAGCACCGGGAAGAGCGCCTGCAGACGCGCTCGAGGCTCTCGCGATAGCGCGCGCGGGCGGCGGCAGGTACGCGCCCATCTTGAGGTTCTCGGCGACGCTCAGCATGCGGGAAGAGGCGGCGGCCTCTCGGGGACGTGGGCGATGCCGTGGGCGACGACCTCGTGCGCCGGGCGGCCGGCCAGCGCGGCGCCGTCGAAGGTGAGCGTGCCTGCGCGCACCGGCAGGATCCCGGAGATCACGCGCAGCAGCGTGGTCTTGCCCGCCCCGTTGGGGCCGACCACCGCCACCGCCTCGCCGCGCTCCACCCGGAGGGCGACGTCCCACAGCGCGGTGAAGTGGCCGTAGCCGGCGGTGACTGAGCTGAGCTCGAGCAGGCTCATGCCAGCACGATCTTCTCGCCGAGGTACGCCTCGATGACGTGCGGGTCCTCGGCCACCTCGAGCGGACGGCCCTCGGCGATCTTCTCGCCGTGGTCGAGCACCACCACGCGGTCCACGATGCGCATGAGCGTGGCCATGATGTGCTCGACCCACACGATGGTGACCTCGAGCTCGCCGCGCACGCGCCGGAGCATCTCGGCGGCGCCGGCCATCTCGCTCGGATCGAGGCCGCCCAGGCTCTCGTCGGCCAGCAGCAGGCGCGGACCGGTGGCCAGCGCGCGGCCAGCTCGAGCTTCTTCAGGCCGCCGGCGCCCAGCAGCGTGGTCGAGCGCGGCGGGATCGGTCGGCAGCCCGACCAGCTCGAGGATCTGGCCGGCGCGCGGCGCGCCTCCGCCTCGTCGGTGCGCTCGCTGGTTTCCGTAGTGGGCGCGCCACCGCGACGTTCTCCATGATCGACAGCTTGCGGAACGGGCGCGGGATCTGGAACGTGCGGGCGATTCCCGAGATGGCAGACCGCGTCCGGCGGTGAGAGCCGCCGATCTCACGATCGTCGAAGGTGATCGAGCCGCCCGACGGAGGCAGCGCGCCGGAGATGCAGTTGAACGCCGTCGTCTTGCCCGAGCCGTTGGGCCCGATCAATCCGAGGATCTCCCCGACCTGCACCTCGAACGACACCGCGTTCAGCGCCGTGAAGCCGCCGAATCGCTTGGTCAGCTCGCTGACCTTCAGCACGGGCGCGGGCAGCACGGGCGCGGGCGCACGAGCCGCAACGGGCGCGGACGGACGACGACGGGGGCGAAGCTCCCGGGAGCGGTCAGTGAATCGCAAGCGGCGAGGACGCCGGCAGCGGCAAGATCGGCGCCGAGGTGGCGGCCGTCTTGGGATAGACGATCTCGAACTTGCCCTCGATGATCTCGAAGACCGCGGGAAGGCGCGCTCGTTCTGGCCGGCGAAGCGATGGCCCGACTGGGTAGAACTTCACGCCGTAGCCCTGCATGGTGCCGCCCTCGGGAATGTCGGTCTCGCGCGCGGCCTTGGCGAGCGCGTCGGGCCCGAAGCCGCCGTGCTTGCTGATCGCCCGCGGCAGGATGTCGTTCAGCAGGATCCACATGTTGTTGAAGCCCATCGACACGTGGGGCGCGATGGCGCGGTCGGGGATGTCCTTGTCGTACTGCGCCTTGTAGCGGCGCACCATCTCGGCGGTCATCTCGCCCACGCCGGGCTTGAGCTTCTTGGGATCGAGCAGCTGCGAGGCGATCGGATCGACGGTGTGGAAGCCCTCGATCTCCTTCGCCCCGAACGTCTCCTTGAGCTTGTCGTACTGGCTGTGGCCGGCGCCGTGGCCGATGTAGGCCGACAGCCGCAGGCCCTGCTCCTTGGCCTGGCGCACGAACAGCGCGATGTCCGGGTTGTAGCCGACGTGGAACAGGCACGTCGGGCCGCTGCGAGCGCAGCTTGGTGACCAGCGACGAGAGATCGGGCGCGCTGATCGAGTAGCCTTCCTTCAGCACGAGGTTCAGGCCGAGCTCCTTGGCCTTGGCCTCGCTGCCCGGCGGCCACGTCGGTGCCGTAGGCGCCGTCCTCGTGGATGAGGGCCAGCCGCAGCGCCTTGGGATCCTTCTTGAGCTTGTCCTTGGCGAACTCGTTGATGTAGCCCATCGAGAGCGCGCCGAACTGATCGCCGGTGCGCCTGCGGGCGGAACGTATACTGAAGATTGCGGCCGTCGAACACCTTCGACGAGATGGCGGTGGTGATCCACAGGAACTTCTTCTGCTTGTCGACCTTCTCGGCCAGCGGCACGGCGTGCGCGCTGGAGTAGATGCCGGCCAGGATGTCGACCTTCTCGACGTTGAGCAGGCGCTCGCGCCTCGTTGATGGCCACCTCGGCCTTGGACTGGCCGTCGCCGTCCACCTGCACGAGCTTGTACTTTGCCGAGCACGCCGCCCTTCTCGTTGATGTAGTCGATCATCATCTTCGCGCCGCGCCAGCAGTTGAGCGAGCCGCCCGCCGCGAACGGCCCGGTGTGGTCGTACAGGACGCCGATCTTGATGGTCGGCGCCTGCGCTCCGACCGGAACGCTCGACCACGTCACGAGGGCGACCGCGGCGAGAACGACCAGCGCCAGCGCGACCCGTAGCGATTTCATGCGACGGAGACCTCCTGGGGCGGAAATGTGGGCGTTAAGGTACCACGGCAGGCCTCACATCCCGGCGGGCCTCACATCCGCGCCGCGCGCCGCCCGGCGGCACCACCCTCACCACGCTCACCTCGACTGACTGGTTAGACGTGGCGGGCGAGGACCGAGCCATTCGCGGCCTTGGCGGCCGCGCGCGGATCGCAGGGCGGCTGGGCGCGCTCGAAGCGAAATTTTGGGCCGAACCGACGGTGGACCTCGGCCCGCGTGACCGGGTAGGCGGCCCGGCGGCGATGCGGCGCATGGGGAAGAAGCAGGCCAGCAGCCAGCCGCCGGGCTTCAGGATGGACGAGATCGTTTGCACGTAGGCGGCGCGGCGGAGGGGGTCGATGGCGCAGTAGCAGGTGTACTCCCAGACGCCGTCGAAGGCGTGGGCGTAGTCCTGGGCGAGGGTGAAGATGTCGCGTTGCTCGAAGGTGACGGCGACGCGATCTCGCTTGGCCAGGGCGCGCGGCGGCCGCTGACGGCGGCGGGCGAGAAGTCGAAGCCCACCACGTCGTAGCCGCGGGAAGCCAGGAAGCGGGCGTCGTGACCGCGGCCGCAGCCGGGCACTGCCACGCGCCCCCGAGGCGGAGGCGTGGAATCGACGAAGTCTTGCAGCGGCAGAGCGGGCTGACCGAGCTCCCAGCCGTCGCCTCCGCTGGCGTAGAGACCTCCCAGAAATCCGGCGTGCTCACTCGGGCCATGCGAATCCCTCGAAGTCGGCGATGACGCGCTCGGCGCCGGCGGCCAGGCAGCTCACGGCTGTCGTGCGCGGTGGTGACGGCCGACCACGCGCATGCCGGCGTTGCGGGCGGCATGGACCCCGACCAGCGAATCCTCGAACACCACGCAGCTCGTGGGCGGCACGTCCAGGCCGGCCGCCGCGCGCAGGAAGACTTCGGGGTTGGGCTTGCCCCACTGCACGTCCTCCGCCGTCACGATCACCTCGAAGTGCGCGCGCAATCCCACCTGGCTCAGGAGCGCGTCGAGGTCCCCGCGCGAGGCCGAGGTGGCCACCGCGCGCGGCACGCCGGCGTGCACGAGCTTCTCGACGAACGCGCAGACGCCGCGGATCGGCAGCATGCCGCCGCTCGGCCAGCCGGGTGTAGTGCGCGCGCTTGCGGCGCGCCAGCGAGCGCGCCTCGCCGGCGTCCAGGCGTCGGCCGAGGAGCAGGCTCACCGCCTCCTCCGCCGGCCGCCCGATCGTCACCCGCCAGACTCGGGACTCGGCTCGTGGCCGAGCTCACGCAAGAGGAGATCCCACGCGTCACGGTGGTGGGCGCCGGAATCGATCAGGACACCGTCCATGTCGAAGATCGCCGCGCCGACGGCCGAGGTCACGCGCGCAGCCGATACAGAGGCGCCAGCGCGCGAAACGTCTCGAGCGCGGCGCTGCGATACTGGGCCTCGGTCCAGCGGGCGGCCTCGTCGGCTGCCACCGTCCGTCCCAGCACCAGCTGGCCGTCGCGCGTGCGCACGATCTCGTCGGCGAGCCCGGCCAGGTCCTCGGGCCGGAGGTCGGACAGCGGCGCGGCGGCTCCTCGTCGTGCTCGTTCTTGAACCAGGCGAGCCCGCGCACGCGGCGCAGCACCGGGCCCAGCCGGAGCGCGCTCTTCTTCCAGGCGCTGGCCCAGCGCTTCTTGTCGGCGTGCTCGGGCCCGACCTCGAAGAGGAATCGCACGCAGTGTCGCGACACCGCGACCTTGAAGTGGCCGGCCTTCTTGTAGCCGCGGGCCTCGGGCCCGAGCGCCACCCACGTGTCGTCGGGCGGATTGACCGTGCGCCGCAGATGGCGGGCCACGTGCGCGTAGGAGGGCGCGCCGGTGGCCCGGCTCACGCCCGGGACGAGGCTGTGGCCGATGGCCTCGAGCTTGGGACGGATGCGCGTGCGGATCACGGCCATGCGCGGCTGGAAGCCCTTCGTGTCGAAGCGCCTTGAAGTCCGAGGCGTTGAACGCGGCTGCTGCCATCGATGTTCTCCTGCGCCGGACCTTGGCGTCGCCTACAGGTCGTCGAGCGGGAAGATGGGCCGTCGCACGCGCGTGAACGAGAAGCGGGCGAGATTCGACGACGACAGACCCGGGCGCATCGACCTCGAGGATGGCGCGCGGCCAGCGGCTCGAAGGCGGCGCGATAGTGGATGGAAGACTTGACCACGAGGATCTTCTCCGCGGTGGGATCGATTCCCACGAAGCGGATCATCTCCGGGTCCAGCGTCTGCCGGCGGTTCGAGATGAGGATGATCTTGACGTCGTTGACGTCGAGGACCGCGGTGGGGCCCACCCGGCCCTCGAGCCCGCGAAACATCGGGCCCTTGTACACGAAGCGGCCGTCGGACAGCGTGCGCACCCGTCCGGTGACGGTGAGCGGCGCCCCGTGGCTGGGATCGACCTTGCCGCCGACGTCGAGCGTGATGGTGCTGCCGACCCCGGCCGCCAGGCAGGCGCGCACCGCCGCCTCGTCCCACAGGCAGGCCACGGTGGTCCGCCGCGGCGCCGACCCGCAGCAGCTCGCGCAGGATCTCGGTCGTGTCGCCGCCGGCGCCGCCGCCGGTGTTGTCGGCGATGTCGGCCAGCACCACCGGGGCGCCGTCGAGCGCCAGCGCGCGCGCCACCGCGTCCGCCACCGGCAGCGCGGTGTGCAGGAACTCGCGCCGCAGCGCCCACGTCGCCGCTCGCCAGCTCCTCGGCAAGCGCCTCGGCGAGCGCGGCGTCGCCGTCGGTGGCCACGTAGATCGACAGGCCGGCGTCGTGGATGTCGGCCAGCGGGAACCCGGCGAAGATCGAGATCGACAGCACGCGCGGCCGCGTCTCCATCGCATCGGCGAGGTCGTAGAGCCGGCGCATCGGCCCCGCGTGGTGAGCTGGCCCGCGATCGGCGGCAGCATGGGCAGCTGGCGGTAGGCGACGGTGGGCCGGATCCGCCCGGCCGCCACGTCGGCCAGGCGGGCGGCGGCCTCGCGGCCCCGCGCGTCCATGTCCACGTGCGGGTAGGTCTTGGTAACCGTGCAGCAGCGTCGCCGTCTCGACCATCGCGCGCGTGACGTTGGCGTGGAAGTCCAGCGTCACCGCGATCGGCACCGAGCCCACGGCGGCCCGGACGGCCCCGAGCAGATCGCCCTCGCCGTCGTCGACACCTTCCACCACCATGGCCCCGTGCAGGTCGAGCAGCACGCCGTCCAGCGGTCCCGCCGTCTTCAGATCGGCCAGCAGACGGCTGCGCGCCTCCGCGTAGAATCCTCGACACGCGGCCGGCCGGTGACGCGGTGGCGGCCAGCGAGGGCACCAGCGCCACGCCGCGCGCCTCGGCGGTGTCGATCATGCCGCCCAGGCAGGTGCCGGTGCCGCGGTACGCCTCGAGGAGCTCGCCGCCGTAGCGGAGGTCGTGGAGCTCGAACTGCCGACGATCGGTCCGGATCGGACTGAACGTGTTGGTCTCATGCGAGACCATCGCCACGAAAAACCGCACGCTGCCTCCCTGCTCGCGGGTGGGATTTCCGGCGCCGACCGCGAGGATAGTGTAAATGGTCGGGTAGCGCTGTTCAACGCGGAGGAAGGCCGTGACGGCCTCGGCGCCGCACCGCGGGCGCGCGTAGAGGCCGTCCGGGAGGCGGGTGCTACAATCGCTCGCGTGACAGCCGTGTTCGTGGTCACCGGCGGCGCCGGCTTCATCGGTTCGCACCTGGCCGAGCGCTTGCTGCGCGATCACCCGCAGGCGCGGGTCCGCATCCTCGACGACTTCTCGAGCGGCCGGCTGGAGAACCTGCCGTTCGCCGCCGCGCGCAGCCGGCGTGCGTCTCGGAGATCGTGCGCGGCGACATCCGCGATCTCGCCACCGTCGAGCGGGCGGCGGCCGGCGCCACCACCATCTTCCATCAGGCCGCCATGCGCTCGGTGCCGCGCTCGGTCGCGTGACCCGCTCGGCGCCAACGACCACAACGTCAACGGCACCTGGCGGGCGCGCGTGCTGAGGCGGCCCGCGCGGGCCTCCGGTGAAGCGCGTGGTGTACGCGTCGTCGTCGATCGGTTGTTACGGGGGCCGATCCGGGCTGCCGAGCAGCCGTAACTG
>ERZ1370068.10964-contig-9617_pt1 | contig 25659 bp, 28 predicted proteins | sample MGYA00561227_ERZ1370068 | MGnify/ENA primary metagenome ERZ1370068 (study PRJEB38410, sample SAMEA6850437) | metagenome | study: Metagenomic assessment of the ecological functions of the soil: analysis of the soil microbiota associated with the...
ATTGTGCTTCGTTCAGTTACGTATTGCTCGGGCGGCATCGCCCTCGTCGGTGGTTTCCAGATCCGGAGACGCCGCGTGGCGGCATCGCGCTGGCCCTCGACGAGACGGCGCTGGATCGTTTCGCAGTATTCGATGAACGGGCGCGCCCGCCCCGCGACCACGCCGGGGTTCGTCGAGTTCTCGCGAGACGCTGCCCGGTCCGCAATGCTGACCGAGGATCCTGAGCGACGCGCAGCCGCTCGGCGAGCCGGCCACCCTCCGCTTTCCGTCGAGCATTCGCCGCCGCTACGAGCGCTTGCGCCGCTTTCCCGACGGCCCGGTCGCCATCGGGAGACGCGATCGCCAGCTTCAATCCGACGTTCGGCCGGGCATTACGGTCGCGGCCAAGCAGGCGCTCCTCCTGCGGGACCTCGGCGCGCGAGCCGCGCAGCGGGCGCTGGACGCGACTTCCTCAACGAGTCGCGCGCATCACCGACGTCGCGTGGAACGCATGCCGTCGGTCGCCTGTTCTGGTATCCCGGCGTCGTCCGGCGGCCGATCACTGAAGATGCGGCTGGCTCATCGTTATCTGCTCCCGAGTCATCGCGCGAGGCCACGACGACGTCGTCGTGGCCACCGCGCCTGCTCGAGGTGATGCAGTTCCCGAGCGCTGCCGGAGAGCTTTGTTCGGGTTGGCGCGTGCTGCGCCGCGTTCTCGGGCACACTAGGTATGGCACTCATCGCCTCTCGCGGACGCCGCCGCCGATCGGCTTCGCCGACACTTCCCGCGGCAAGATCGCCTTCCAGCAGGTGGGCGACGGCGCCACGCCGCTCGTGATCGTTCCGCCGCTGGCCCAGCACATCGAAATGATGTGGGAGCAGCCGGTGTTCTGGCGACCGGTCATGCGCCTTGCTTCCGCGTTTCGCTGCGTCCAATACGACAAGCTCGGCGACCGGGATTGTCCGACCCCAGGTCGCGCGCAGCGTCGCTCGACGATCGCGCTGTAAGAGCTTTCCGCCGTGCTGGACGCGGCGCGGTGTCGAACGCGCGTGGCTGCTGGGCCTCTCCGAAGGCGGCGTGATCGCGCTCGCGGCCGCCGCGCGCATGCCCGAGCGCGTCCTGGGCCTCGTGCCTCATCTCCAGCTGATTCGGGAGCACGGCGCTGTCGGAGTGCCGCCGCTCATGGCGCGGTCCCGGAGCGGCGCGCGTGGCGCGCGTTTTTCGAGGAGGTGATCGCACACTGGGGCAGCGCCTCGACCGTGACCTTGCGCGATTTCGCGCCGTCGCCTGCGCCATATCCCGGCGATGGAGCAAGTGGATTCCGCGCTACGAGCGCGCCGCCGCGAGTCCGCAGAGTGATCGGCGCGCCTGGTGACGAGCGGCTTCGGTCCTCGACGCGACGGCCCTCGCTTCCGCTAAGATCAAGAAGCCGACGCTCGTGCTCCACCTCTCCGGCGATCGCGTGATCCCGGTCGCGCGTTCGGCAGAATGTTGGAGAAGCGCATCCGGGGAGCGCGCTACGTCGAGCTTCGGGCAGTGATCACTTCTCCTGGGTCAGCCCGAGCGTCGACGAGCAGATCGGACCTGCTGTTCGAGTTCACGAAGGTCCGCGGGTCCGGGGCGCGCGTCGGCGCGTGTGGGATCCGGCGTCGGCGGTGACGCTGTCGGAGTGCGCGTATCGTGCGGCTGGCTCAACGCGGCCTGATGAACGCGGAAATCGCGAGACAGCAAGCTGTCTCGCTGCGCACGGTTGAAAATCACCTGTCCCGCGCCTACGCCAAGCTCGGCAGTTCGCTCGCGCACCGGGGAGTTAGCCTCCGCCATCAGCGCTTGAGGGGCCGGTTGAGGCCGCTACCCGCAGCCGAACTCGGCAGTGGATCGCACGGTGGCGGCCTTGCGCTTGCTGCCGCGCCGTCGTAGGCGCCCGACCGGGAGAACTCGGCGCTCGATGCCGGGCTGCGTGACCTGGAAGACGCCCAGGTTCGAGTAATGCAGCGCGCCCGCGCGCCCCCCCGCCGCCTCGACGTCAGCGTTCGGCGCGGTGCGTCCCAGCGGGCCGCGCGGCGATCATCTCCAGCTTCAGCCTTCACCCAGCTGCGGCAGTAGCTACTCGGGGGAGCCGAGTAGAACCCGATTCCGTGCGCCGGATCAGGCTCGTCACCTCATGACCTCGGTGGTCGTCTGACTCGATCTCATCAGCTGGGTCGGCGGGAAGCGCCCCCAGAGTCACCATAGGCGTCCCGCGCTGTCCGTGCTCTTCGAACTCCTTCTCGATCTCCACCGGCGCGAACACACGGGCTCCTCAGGTTTTGACGCCATGGCGGCCACAGCTTCGCCGGCGGCGTCGAGATCGCGCCACCAGCCGCTGGCGCCGCCTACATACTCGGATCGCGGCGCACGAAGTGTCCCGCTTCCGGGCGACCAGGGTCGAGACGAAGTCGCGCTTGGCACGAGTCCGGTGACGTTGACGAGATCGTTGGCGCGGGCGCGTGTCTTGAAGGTGTACGAGCCGATGAGGACGCTCACACCGGCAGCGGTGGCGCACGCCAGGCCGAACGGTCGCGAAGCTCTTCACGGTGCCGTCACATTCTATTCGGACCGCGTGCCGGATCGCGCTCGGTGGGCGACGCGCCGCTCCCCGTTGGACGAGTTGCCGCGGCCCCATGGCCGCGCGCTACCTCGTCTTCTTCGCCTCGGGGGCCGCCGCGCTCCTGTTCGAGACCTCTGGTTCCGCCAGGCCGAAGCCTGGTGATGGGCAACACGGTCTGGACCGCCAGCCTGCAGGTGGTCTCCAGCTTCATGGCCGGCCTCGCCCTGGGCAACGGCACTGGCCGCCTGGAAGGGCAGCCGGGCCGCGCGCGCTCTGTCGCGTGTACCGGGCTCTGGGGTCCTCCATCGCGGCGACGGGTGCGGGCACCAACGTCTGCCAGCTCTTCCCGCTGTTGTCGCCGACCTGGGCGCGCCGCTGTTCCACCGGCTTGCCCCCGCCCCGCCCTGCTGAACGCGACGCGGGTGGCCGTCGCCTTCGCGCTGATGGTCGTCCCGGCCACGGCCACGAGGCGCCACGCTTTGCCGCTCCTGGCGCGGGCCCTCGAACGGCGCGACTCCAGCTTCCCGGCGCGTGTTGGGCCGGCTCTACGGCTGGAACACGCTGGGAGCGGTGGCGGAAGGCTGCCTGGTCGGAGGAGCTGGTCCTCATCCCCCAGCTTCGGCGTGCGTGGGACGGGCGCACGGCTGGCCGTCCTCGATCTGGGCGCGGCCGCAGCGGCCCCTCTTCGTCGCCCACCGCTGGACCCGCACTCCGTCCGAAGGTCCGCTTCCGGACGACAGATCCGCGTCCGCGCGTTCCGACGGGGGCCCGGCCGCCGCCGGCGACAGGCCGAGCCGGTCCCCTCCCGGACCGCGTCCACGGCCGCCCGCACTGACCGCCGCCGCCTTCACTCTCGGGAGCCTCCGCCGCTCGCCCTGCGAGGTGGTGTGGTTCCGCTTCCTCGTCCTGTTCGCCATCGTCCACCAGCCCGCGTCTTCGCCGTTCATGCTCGCCACCGTGCTCCTCGGCATCGCCGGCGGCGCGCACTGCTCGGCGCACTTCCGGCCGCGATGCCGACGTCCGCCGCTTTGCTGCCTCTGGCCGCCACGCTCGGGGCGGAGCCTCACCGCCGCCTACACCTACGCTGCGCCTTCGCCGGCGGCGCTTGCGCTCCTGGGTGGCGGCCGCGCTGATGACGGACCTTCCACACCGGGGCCGCCTGCGCCGCTTCCTCCATCCTGCCGAACCTCCCTCCTCTCCGGCGCTCTCTTCACGATGACCGGTGCCGCCCTCCGTCGAGGGCTCCCCAAGCGCCCGCGCCGCCGGACGCTGACCTGGCCAACACGACCGGGGCCATGCTCCGGGGGCCTCGTGGGCGGCTTCGTCCTGCTCCCCAGGTTTGGGGGTCGAGCGGATCTTCGCCCTCGCCGCCGGCTATGGACTGGTCGCTCTGCTTCTCTTCCCTTGGGGTGATGGCCAGGCCCGCCGCTGGCTGCGAGCCGCCACCGCGGGGGCGCCGCCGCATTCGTGGCCTGCTCGCTTTGTTTCCGTTCGGGTTGATGCCAACCACTATCTCCCGCTCGCCGCCCGCCCGTGGACGGGGACGGTTCACGAGATCGTGGCCGTCCGCGAGGGCCTGACGGAGACCATCCTCTACCTGCGCACCGACCGCTGGGGCCTGCCCATCCGTTATCGCTGCGGTGACCAACGGCTTCTCCATGTCGAGCTCGTCCTCCTTCAGGCCCGCCGCTACATGAACCTGTTCGCCATACTGGCCGCTGGCGCCTCACGCCGGATCCCCGAGCGCGCGCTGCTCATCAGCTACGGCGTCGGCTCCACGGCCAAGGCGCCTCACCGATACGTCGCCTGGCTGCAGCTCGATCGACGTCGTGGACATCTCCCGGGACATCCTCGATCTCGCAGCCGGATGCTCTTCGCGCCGCCCGAGCGGCGACCCTCTGCGACGATCCCGCGTGTGCGCGTCCACCTGGAGGACGGCCGCTTCTTCCTCATGGCCTGCGACCAGAGCGCTACGACATCATCACGGGCGAGCCGCCTCCGCTCGAAGGTGGCCGGCATCGTGCAGCCTGTACTCGCGCGAGTATTTCCAGAGGCTCCACTCACCACCTGGCCGAGGGCGGCCTGGCCACCTACTGGCTGCCGCTCAGCCAGCTCGAGCACGACGGACGCCCTGGCCGTCCTCGCGCGCCTTCTGCGATGCCTTCGAGGACTGCTCGCTGTGGACGGCGCAGGGGACCCAGTTCATGATGGCGGGCACCCGCGGCGCGCGGCCCCGCCACCGCGGAGGCGTTCGGACGGCAGTGGCGCGAGCCGACCATCTCCGTCACCCTGCGCGCTCGGCTTCGACCAGCCAGAGCAGCTGGGGTCATTCTTCGTGGCCGACGCCGCCGCCCTGCGGGAGATCACGCGCGAGACTCCCCGCTGGATGACGACCACCTTGCCTCTCGCCCCGGATGCCCGCCGCCGACGCCGCCGCGCACGGCTTCTTCTTCGCCCTGTCGGAGCCCGTGGTGACCCGGCCTCGCTTCGCGGCGAGTGCCCTGATCCGCCGCCTCTGGCCGGAAGCGATGCGTGCGGGGACGCTGGCGCGCTTCGAGGACCAGGAGATCGTCAACCGGTTCTACTGGCGGGCGCCGGCCCCGGCGGCGTCGCTGGGGGACGTGGAGCGCCTCCTCCGGCACTCGGAGGTGCGGACACCCGTGCTCTGGCTGTTGGGCAGCGACGACGAGCAGGAGAGGCGGCTCGCCGAGCGCTCGGCGGGGGCGTGGACGAGCCCCTGCTGCACGAGACCCTCGGCGCCTCCTCCTTCGCGGATCGCGATTACGCCAAGGCAGGTCGTGGTACGCCGAGGCGCAACAGGCTCCGCCGACCCGGAGCGGCGGCGATCTTGCGGACCTTCGCCCGCGTCATGTCCGGAGACGAAGCGGGTGCGCGCACGCTTCTACGCGAGGCCGTTGGCTCCGGTCCGCTCCAGCACCGCGCTCCCCTGGCGGTGGCTGGCCCAGCGCCTGGGGTGAGCCGGACCCGTTCTAAGCGCCTACTCGCTCCTCAACAGGACCGCGGGGGCCAGCAGGATCGCCCGCCGCGCGGGCAGGAAACACGCCGCCGCGGCCGCCCCGAGCAGGACCATGGCCACGGCCAGGAACGTCGGCCCGTCGTGAGCGCTGACCTCGAACAGCAGGCTGGCCATGAGGCGGGCGCAGGAAGAGCGCGGCCAGGAGGCCGACGGCGACGCCGTACGCGACGACACGCATGCCCTGCCCGAGGACGAGCCGCAGGACGTCCCCGGCGCGGCCCCCGAGCGCCATGCGGATGCTGATGTCCTTCGAATGCTGCTGGACGTAGTAGGCCATCACGCCGTAGATGCCCACGATCGAGAGGACGAGCGCGACCGCCGCGAACCCGCCGACCAGCATCGACAGCGAGCGCGGGCTCTGCAGCGCCCGCGCGACGAGGTCGTCCAGGGTGGCGACGCTGGAGAGGGGCAAGGTGGGGTCGAGGTCGCGGACGATCTGACGGACGGACGGCGCCAGCGAGAGAGGTCCGCGCTCGTGCGCACCACGACGTAGCGGAAGCGCGAAGTGGCCTCCTCGAGGGGCGACGCGACCCCACGGGCCAACATCGGCGTGTAGACCGTTCCCTGGTCAGGGCTTGTCGAGGCCGGCGTATTTGACCTCGCTCACCACGCCGATCACGGTGACCCACGGGCAGCTCGTGCAGCCTCCCTCGTGGAGCCGCTTCCCCCACCGCGCTCCCGCCGGGGAAGAAGCGCCGCGCCCAGGGGCGATCGACGACGACGGACTCGAGGTTCGGCCCCAGCCCGTCATGCCCGTCGAACAGGCGTCCCTCCGACCAGGCGCAGGCCGAGCAGGCGCGAAGTACTTCGGCGTGACCGAGACCCACGGCGTCACGGGCTGCGAATTTCCGGCGGACGTCGGGAAGGCCTCCAGCTCGAAGTTGTTGAAGTTGTCGACGTCTTCCGGCGGGCGTCCGTCCGCGAAGGCGACACCGGTCACGCCCGGCAGCGCCTCCACGCGCCGCTGCATCTCGTCCCAGAAGGCGGCCACTCGCCCGGGCTCCCGCGTATTGCGACCTGGGCAGCTCGATGGACGCGGTCAGGAGGTTGCGCGTGTCGAACCCGAGGCTCACCTGGCCGAGCGCATGGAGGCTTGGCCAGCAGCAGCGACGCCACGACCAGGAGCGGGGTCGCGATCGCGAACTGCGTCGCCACCAGCGCGCGGCGGCAGCCGCCGCACGGCGAGGCTGGCCGTCGACGAGCGGCCGACGCGAACGCAGCGTCTCGTCCATCGGCGCCCCGCTGCCCTGCAGCGAGGGGACGAGCCCGAAGAGCAGCGTGCTGGCCGCGGTGAGGCCGCAGAGGCACCACCGGACGGCCCCGTCGAGGCCCGAGCTCCTCCACGCGAGGAACGTAGCCGGAACCGATCCGGCGCAACACTCCGATTCCCACGAAGGCCAGCACGATCCCGACCAGCGCGGCCCCGAATGCGAGCAGGGAGCTTTCGGCCAGGAGGAATCGCGTGACGCGAGCGCGCGCGAGGCGCCGAGGGCGGCGCGGACGGCGAGCTCGCGCCGCCGGCTCGTGGCCCGGGCCACGAGGGAGGTTCTGACGCGTTCGCGCAGGCGATGAGCCACACCAGCGCGACCGAGGCCAGCGCGAGGCCGCTCATCGTCTGCACGTCGCCCGCGACGTGGGCCTTGAGGTCCCCTCATCGCCCAGGAGGCCTTCTCGTCCTGGTACGAGGCCTGCCATACGGGGAACAGCCGCCGATTGACCAGGTGCGATCTCGTCGGCGGCGGCCGCGCGGTCCTCCAGGCTTGCAAACCGCCCGAGGACTGGCGATGAAGAACGGCCCTTGCGCCGCGGCGGCCCCACTGCGCGGCGACGAAGAACTCTCTGGCCCTGTTCCAGCGGCGCCGACCCTGGGCGGCAACACGCCCACCACCGTGTGCGGCGTGCCGTCGAGGGCGAATCGACCCTTCCGATCACGTCCGCACGCGCGGAGAGACGTCGCTGCCAGAACCCATGGCTCACGATGACGGCGGGGCCGGTGCCCGGACGGCCGTCCGACTCCGTGAAGTCGCGGGCCCAACATCGGGCGGATCCCGAGCAGCGAAGTAGGTCGCGGTCACGACGCGGCCGCGCAGCCGCTCCGCCACGACGCCGTCGCTGAAGGACATGGCTCTGCCCGGTGCAGCCGGCGATCTGCTCGAACCAGCGCCCGCTGCGCCTGCAGCGCGGGGTAGTCGGCGACGGAGAACGGAAAGCGGTTCGGAGGCGCGTCGGTGTAGATGCGGCACGAGGCGCTCCGGCGCGGCGTACGGGAGCGGGCGGAGCAGAGGTGGCGTGGATCGCGGCGAAGGCCACGGTCGTGGCCCCGATGCCGAGGCCCACAGTGGCGATGATGACGGCGGTGATCAGCGGCGCGCGCCGCAGCCCCCGCAGCTGACATGCGCAGGTCCTGCACGACGTCGTCGAGCACCAGCCACCGCTGCATGCGCCTCTCCGTCCGGCTCGTCCTCCTGCCGGCAGTACCGTCGCGTCCCCTCGAGATCGCCGAACTGCCGCCGCGCCTCGCGGCGGCGCGCCTCTTCCGGCGGGACTCCGCGCTCGATCAGCTCCCGGGCCCGCATCTCGAGATGGAGCGCCAGCTTCCTTCGTCGATCTTTCCGCCTCCACCGTCGGGCGACGGCGGCCCAGGTACCAGAAGGGGCGGCGCTCGTGATGCGGCTCGTGCATACGGCCGCTATCTCCTCGACGGCTTCGACGGCACGGGAGCAGGGCGCAGGCCGCCGTCTCCTCGCTGAGCCGAGCGCCGTCCGGCGGGCGTGAGCGTGTAGTAGCGTGCGCGCCGGTTGTTCTCGGAAGGCGACGCCACTCCGCCTCCACGAGGGCCTGGCGGTCGAGACGGTGGAGGGCCTGGTAGAGGGCCGCGTCCCTCGATGGAGAGGATGCCCGCGGTGAGATCGTGGACGACGCTGGCGATGCCGTAACCATGGCGCGGGCCCGAGGCCAGCGTGCGGAGTGGACGAGGAGGTCGAGCGCTTCCCTGAACGAGCGGCAGTGCCGGAAGGGCCATGGCCATACCCCTTAGACGGTGTGGGGAGCAGGATAGTTTGGAGCTTCTTCACCGTCAATGCGGCATCCGAGCCGCGCTTGGGCTACCTACGCCGCCCGGGCGGGAGCGCAGGCTGCGCCACGTCGAGCAGCTGGCAAAGGCCGTCACCCCGATGCCGCATTGATTCAGGGCCGGCGCTACGCCCAGGTGCGCCCCACGAGCGGCACCCGGAGCACGACCCAGGGGACGCGCAGGGCGGGACCAGTGCGCCCAGCGGCGACCGCCAGGCCCAGGTTCCCGCCGCGCTTGCAGGGTCCGAGCACGATGGACAGGAAGAAGCGTCGGAGCATAGCCCATGCCGCATAGGGCGGCCGAGGTCCCCGTCGGATACCGCGCAGTGGTGCGAGCGGTGGACCCTCCGGGCGTCCCGGAGGCCACAGCTCCCCACGGCCGTGCCGCCGATCGCAGTTAGCTGCCGCCATAGGCGCGGTACGCGATTGTAGACGTAGCTCATTCGAGCAGCACGAAGGATCCCAGCAGGGTCAGCATCAGCCAGCTCACGGTGCGCAATTTCATGGCGACTTCATGCTTCATCGGCTTGCGCTCCGTTTGCTCGCCACGGGCGGTCGCTCGCGCTGTGCTGGCTCGGCCTCGAACCGGAGAAGGTCGCCAGGCTGGCACGAGAGCGCCTCGCAGATCGCATCGAGCGTCGAGAAGCGGATCGCGCGCGCCTTGCCGGTCTTGAGGATCGAGAGGTTGGCCAGCGTCATTCCGACCCGATCCGCGAGCTCGGTCAGCGTCATCCGCCGGTCGTGGAGCAGGTCGTCGAGCTTGACGGCGATCGCCATGTCAGACCGTCCCTTCGAGGTCTTCGCGCATGAGCGCGCCTTCCGCGAACACGCGGGCCAGCAGGAACGTGAGGAGTACGGCGAGCCAGCCGTTGATCGAAAAGCCGGCATCCAGATGGACGCGGATGCGCCGGAGTCGAAACGGCCTTGCCGATCGCGCCGATGACGACGCTGAGAAGCTGCAGCGCGAGCAGCGCCCAGGCGATCGTCTGCAAACGGTACGCGTTCGCGGCGACGAACGGGTCGCCCGCGCGGACCGTCTCGACGATCGCGAGCAGCCGTTTGAGGACCACGTAGTTCAGCGGGATCGCGGCGAGGCCGAGCACGGCGATCGCGCGCAGGCCCATGACCAGCCGCTCTGCGTCTGGCGAAGGAGAGAGTTTGAACGCGGCCATGATCCATTGCTCGTTAGGCATGACCACCAGCAGGGCCAGGATCGCGGCTCCCACCAGCCAGTTCAGGACGATGAGGATCCGCAGCACGACGTGCGCGATCGGCAGCGCGGAGGACGAGACTGGCCTGGACATGATTCACCACCTTGATTATCGATATAACAATACATACGTTATCGACTATCGGCAAGTTCCGCTATTGCAGTTCGATAATCAGTCGAGACGGTGGCTGCAGGCGTGCGGGTGGGATCGTTCCTGTCGGGCGCGATCAGGTCTGAGTCGGACGACGTCACTCGTCCCGCAGCGCAACCACATGGGGTCGACGCGGCTGGCCCGCCGCGCCGGAAAGTAGGCGGCCGCGAACGCCATGAGAAGCGATCACGGCGAGGGCGCTCGCGTAGACGACAGGATCCCAGGGGTCGCACCGAAAAAGAGTCGCCTGGAGAACCCGGCCGGGCCGCCGCGACCGCCCCCGTGGCCGATGGCGGTCCCGGATCAACAGCGTGAGCCCGACTCTGTCGCATCACGAGTCCCCTCACCTGCGCGAGCCGCGCCCCGAGGGCCATCCGGATCCCGATCTCGCGAGTCCTCCGGGCCACGTCGTAGGCGAGCACTCAGTACCAGCCGATCGCCGCAAGCATCGTGGCCATGCCGGCTGAAGCTCACGGTGAGAGCGGACAACAGCCGTTCGGCCCCGACGTTCTCGTCGATCTGCTGCCGCATCGTCTTGAGGTCGCGCACGGGAAGGTTCGGGGCAAGCATCGACACGGCCCGGCGGACCAGAGGTGCGATCGCCTCCGGATCGGCCGACGTCCGAAGATAGAAGTGCAGCCCGCGCTGCGGCTTGGCCTGTCGGTGGAGACACGTAGAACACCGGTGACGGCGACTCGCGCAGCGAGGCGTACTTCGCGTCCCTGACCACGCCGACGATCTCGGTGTCCAACTGGACGCGGCGTCCGAGGCCAAACCCGAAACGTCGGCCAAAGAGGGTTGCGGCCGGGCAGGAAATGCCGCCACGAACGCCTCGTTCACGAGCGGCGACCTTCGGCCCCTCCAAGTTCGTCGTCCCGGGTCAACTCCCGGCCGAGGCGAGGGGCGTTCCCGCTGGTGCGGAAGCAACCGGGACCCACGACGTTGAAGTTCGATTCTGATGCGTCGCCATCGACTGGCGTGAACCCCTCCACGGTGACGCTGCCCCCGGAAGCGCTCCCCCTATCGCGGGCACGCGGGCCGCCGACGCCAGCACCACTCCAGGCAGGGAGGCAAGACGGATCACTGAGCTCGTCGTAGAGCACCAGGGCCTGCGCGATCGGTGTACCGATCGAGCTTCCGGGTCGATCGAGCAACGTCATCAGGCGCTCGGCCTGGATCCCGAGGTCGGCGTGGATCAAGGCCACGAACGTCCGGGCGAACAGTGCTCGGCGCAAACAAGCAGCAGGAGGGACACCGCGATCTGCGCCGTGACCAGCGATCTCCGAAAAGCGCACGCGGCGAACCGGAGCGGGCGTTTCCCGACTGCGCTTTCAGGAAGGCCACAAGGTCCGGGCGCGAGGCCTGCCATGCCGGGAACAAACCGAAGAGGACAGTGGTCCCGGACGGTCAGGACCACGCAGAACGCCAGGATGCGCGCGTCGATCGCCGCCGACAGGAGCTCCGGGTCGCCCACCGGGACCGCGGGTAGGAGAGTCCGCAAAGTCCATTGCGCGGCCAGGAGTCCCAGGACGGCCGCGGCCCCGGCCAGAACCACGGACTCCGCGAACAACTGACGCACCAACCGGAGCCTCGAGGCCCCAGCGCGAGGCGAACCGCCACCTCGTGCCTACGAGCGGGCGGCCCGCGCCAACTTGCAGGCTGGTCACATTGGCGCAGGCCAGCTGGAGAGAGGACGAGAAGCGTCATCCCGAGCAGCACGAACAAAGGGGCGCTGGCCTGCTCGCGCATTCCCCGCGGCCCCAACCTCCCGGCGTGAGGACGATCCTCTTGGCCTGATATTTCGGAGGAACGGCTCGCACCCGACCATGCAGCCAGCGATGTCTTCCTCCAGTTGCGCTCGGTACGCCAGGTTGACCGCCGTCGCGGCCGCTTCGGGCGTCACGCCTGGTTTGAGACGGGCAAACAGCGTGACCCAATGGTCACGCCGGTCCTCGAACCCGTTCCAGTCGGGCGTGATCTCCGATTCATCGTGATCGGCACGAACACGTCCACGGAAGCCGCCGCGCTCTCGCCATCGAAACCCTTCTCGGCGACGCCAACGATCGTCATCGGGCGGCCGTTGACGTTGATCCTTGCGATTGATGCACGGAGGGTCGGTCCCCAGCGCGATTGCCAATACCGATAGCTGAGGACTGGCCACGGCACCGGCGCCGGGGGCGCGATCGTCGGCTTCGTCGATCAGGCGGCCCCTGGCGGCGCGCACGCCGAGGACGGCGAAGTAGTTTCCGAGACTCGATGGGCAACGCCGGAGAGTGCCTCCCCTTCGTAAGAGAGACTGGCCATCGTGGTCCGGGCGCCGGCCAGACCGCTGAAGGGCATCTGCTGCGCGCCTCGCAGCCCGCGGAAGAGCGGGTATGCTGAAAGACGGCCCGCCCGCCTCGTCGGCGGACGCGCTGCCGTCGAGCGGCCCGGGCTCGATGGAGGAGCACGAGGCCCTGTGGATCCCGAACGGGAAGAGCCCGGAGAAGAGCTTGATCCAGGAGCGAGAAATCGCCGTGTTCGCTCCGATACCGAGAGCGAGCGAGAGCACAGCGGTGAGAGCGTAGGTCGGCCGGCGGCGGAGAGCACGTAGCGTCCGGCGAAGGTCTTCCACGATCCCTCAGCCACCTCACTGCAAACAGTAACCCCGATTCGTCACCGCCGGCATCACGGCGGGCGCCGTGGCCAGCTACGTGTTGGCCCGCGTGGCGTCAACCTACCTGGGAACCGCGCACACGCCCGAGTGCTGCCTGCGGTCGGCGCGGCCGCCGTCCTGGGGCGGCGGCCGTGATCGCGTCCTCATACCGGCGGCTCGTGCGTCGCGTGTCGATGTGTTGCAGGCGCTTCGATCCGAAGTCGGGCGAAGGATCCGATCCATCGCGTCGGCCAACGCCTCGACGTCTCCCGTGGGGATGGTGATGACGCCGGCTATGTCGTGGAGGCCGCAGGCTTCGCTGGCGATAACGGGCACGCCCGCCGCCGCCGCGGCCAGGAGTGCCCTCGGCTGGTGTTCCACGTACGCGGGCAACACGACGACCGCCGCTCCTTCCAGCCCCACCGGTCCCTCGTGGGCCGTGGCTGACGGCCAGGCCGTCCCAGAAGCCGGGCCCTCGAGCTCGCGACCCAGGACGCGGATCTCCACCCTGGAGTCGAGCGCATGCACCGCACTCCGAAGGAGGTAGGCGCCCTTCCGTCCCAGCGTCGAGGCGGGAAACGACCGCGCTCCCCGCCGCGAGGGCTGGGGCGCCAAAGGTCGGCACCACGGCCGCAGGTCGGCGTGGTCGCCGAACACCGCCGCGATGCGCGCGTGCGGCGTCACGATGCGCGCGGCCGCCGCCAGTGCCTCGCGCTCGTGCTCCACGAGCTCGTCGTCCAACCGGAAGTCGGCGAGAGTGCGCGACTGGGGATGAGCCGCGGCCGCACGGTCGAGCTCGTCCTGAAGCGCGTACAGCGGCAAACGCGTCATCCATACTTCGAAGGCCCGGCCCCCAACACGCCGTCGCGCCACAGGAAGGGCAGCGGCCCCTGACTGACCACGAGGTTCCCTGCGTCCCAGGGCACCGCTCGGGCGAACGCCCGCGACAGCAGCTCGGAGTATCGGAGAAGGGCGCGCTGTCGCGCTTCGCCCTGTTCGGCCAGCCGGCGAAGGGCAAGGGCGCGGAGGATCGGCACCCACCGGAAGCGACGAAACCGCGCGCCCGCGGCTTCGTTCCACCCTCCGCGGGCCGCAAACGGCAGTCGCGGCGGCTGGGCGACGAGAACGAGATCGCGGACGCTGGCCTGGGCCCGCAAGACCTCCTCGAACTCAGGCCACCGCTCGTCGAGAAGGTAGACACGATCCGGAAGTGCCTGGCTATGGCCGCCCCGCTCTTCCTTTCGGAAACATTGCGTGTTGTCGCACGTGTCGCATGATCCCGACGGCTCGGGCATGACGCTGCTGCCCACGGCCGCGGAGTGGGCGGGCGAACGAGAAGGCTCCGCGCATCGAAAACGTACGACGAGATCCTCTGGACCCAGCCGAGCCTCGATCCGCAGGGGGGGCGTCCGTTCGGAAGCGCAGGTCGACGTAGTTCCAGAAGATCGTGGCATCCCGGCCTTGCTCCGCCAACGAGCCGGGAATCACCCGGTGTGCGCGTGGCGCTCAACGATCTCGAGCCCGGCCTTCAGCGCCGCGTCGTAGAGCGCGTTGGAGAGCTGGCACAGGCCTCCGCCGATCGAGGGCACGAGGCACCCTTCGCGCAGCTCTCGCCCGCGACGGAACCCGCGCCACCGGCTGGCTCGCCCCACCTGGGCCCAGAAGCTGAAGACGTCGCCGGGCCTCAGCTCGATGCCGTCAATCCGGGGCACCGCGCGGCGGAGGTTCTCGATCTTTCCCTCCGTCAGGAGAGGGTCGGCCGATCCGAGGTCCGTCCGAAGCAGAGTCACCGATTCCGCGACCACCTTCGCGTGGCGAAGCTCGTCGCGGGGCCATGACGCCGGACGGGGGTCGTCAGGTTCTGCCAACGGCGCCGCAATCGAAAGACGCCCGCCTTGAAGCGGAAGAGGAGGGCCGAGGCCAGAGTCGGCTCGGACCTCCCTCGGCGCGCGGGCGAGGGCGCAGATCCATGTCGATTCAGTATCCGACGGCGGCTGGCATTCCCGTGAGCGGCGGCGGCGGCGGCCATACTGGCTGGCCGCGGCTTGACGCACCGCGTCCCTGGCGGCGCTGCCCGTCGCGCAGAAGGCAGTTGATCAGATCCTCGGGCTTGACGCACGGCTCGGCGCCATGATCGACTCGCGCGTGCGCCTGCCGGACGCCTTGCGCGTCGCGCTCCGCCGCCTGGCTCACAGGCCAGGCCTGACGGCTAGCATCATCGTCATCCTCGCCATCGGCATTGCGGTGTCGACGGCGGTCTTCAGTGCGTCGCCCGCAGCGCCTCTCTTGCGTCCGATTCCTGTTCCAGAGCTCGGCCGGCTCCTTCGTGGCTCCGGGAGACCGACCCCTCACGAGAGGGCTCGCTCATCGAGGTCTCGTGGCCGTATTTCCTGGAGTGGCGGGCCCAGAACCAGTCGTTCGAGGACATGGCCGCCTACGGTTCGGTGAACTGGGGCTTCGAGTTCAAGGACCTGCCGGCGCGCGAAGGCGCGTCTGCTGCGTTCGTCTCGGCTTCTTTTTCGACACGCTCCGGGGCGCACCCGCTCCTCGGCCGGACGTTCCTGGCGCATGAGGACGAGCCCACGGCCGAGCTGCGTGCTCGTCCTGAGCCACGGCCTATGGCAACGGCGCTTCGCCGGCGATCCCGCCGTCGTCGGCAGGAGAGTCACCGGCGGCGACGGCCCATTCACGATCGTCGGCGTCATGCCGCGGGAATTCGGCTTTCCGCAGGGCGCCGAGGTGTGGACGCCGGTCGGCCCGGCGCTCGACGGCGATCGCCGGCGCAGCGGATGGGACCCCCTCAAATTCCGGGGCCTCGGTGTCCTGTACGTGGTCGGCCGGGTGAAGGCAGGCGTGCCGGCCGAAGCGGCGCGAGCCGACCTGGCCGCCATCTCACGGCGGCTCTCGCTCGCGGATCGGTTCCTCGACGACCGGCGGCTATTCCGCCGCCGTCATGCCCGTCGTCGATCACTACCCTGGCACCAGCACTCGCCAAGCCCTGCAGGCGCTCGCCGTCGGCAGCGCATGCATTCTGTTTCTCGCCTGCGCGAACGTGGCCGTCCTTCTCCTGGTGCAGGCCATCCGGCGACGGGACCGACCTGGCCGTTCGCAGAGCCCTCGGCGCCAGCGCGACCCGGATCGTCCTTCAGCAGCTGCTCGATGCCGCTCTCCTTGCGCTCGCCGCTGGCCTCGCCGGAATTGCGCTCGCCATGGGCGCCGTGCGCGCGGTCGCCGCCTTTGGCCCTTCCGGCGTCCCTGGACTCGCGGACGTTCACGTCGACGGCCGCGCGCTCGCCTTCGCGTTCATGGCCACGTTGGCCGCCACCCTCGTCGTGTCCCTGGCCCCGGCGGCGATGGCCGGACGGCTCGCCATCGCGCCCACGCTGCGATCCGGTGGCATGGGCGCGGGGATGGACCGCCCGGGCTTGCGGATCACACGGCTGCTCGTGAGCTCTGAGATCGCGCTCTCGATCGTCCTTCTCGTCGGGTGCGGATTGATGGTGCGAAGCCTGCAGAACCTCTTGGAGATCGATCTGGGCTTCGTCCCCGAGCGGGCACTCACCGTTCTCCGTCGACCTCCAGGAGGAGAAGTACCCCACGATGGTCGCCAATCGCACTTTCTATCGGGGCCCTCCTGAGCGGATCGCCGCCTTGCCCGGAGTCCAAGCGGCCGGGGCGGTGCATAACCGCCCACTGGAGTACGGCCCCATCGGTTCGGACAACTGGGTCGCCGTCGAAGGCCAGCCTCTCGACTGGGACTCCGTGACCAAGAACTCGATCAGCGTCAATTGGGAAGCCGCATCGCCGGACTACTTCCGCGCCGTGGGAACGCGGCTGGTGGAGGGCCGTACGTTCACCGAACGTGACACCTTGGAGCGCCTGAGAGTCGTGATCGTGAGCCAGGGCTTGGCGCGGCGCGCTTGGCCGGGTGAGAGTCCTCTCGGCAGAGGCTCAACACCTACCGGCGAAATCGGAACTGAAGGGCGGCGTCTTCATCAACGTCGAGTGGTTGACGGTAGTGGGAGGTGGAGGGACGCCCGGTACCGCGGGATCCAGAATCCCGCGGCTCGACGTCTATATCCCCTACACGCAGGTGTCGGACGGCCTCCACCACCTTGTCGTCCGCACGCGCGGCGATCCGCTCGCGCTGGCCGGAGCCGTGCGGGAGCAGGTTCGCGCCCCTTGACGCGAGCGCGGGTCTCGGCGAGCTCACCACGATGCAGCGCCTCGTCGATCGTGCCCTGGCGCCCTGGCGGTTCGCCAGCCGCGCTACTCGGCGGCTTCGCCCTTGCCGCTCTCCTCCTGACCGCGTCCGGGTTGTTCGCGGTTCTACATCACTCTCGTGTCGGGGCGGATCTCGCGAGATCGCCATCCGGATGGCCGTGGGCGCCGATCCCGCGCGAATTCGCCGCTTCGTGCTGTCGCAAAGCCTCACCGTGACGGTGCTCGGTGTCGCGGTCGGTGCCGCGCTTTCGCTGCTGCTCGCACGAGCTCTCGGGGCCCTGCTCTACGGCGTAGATCCGGGCGACCCATGGAGTTATCTCGGCGGGATCAGCCTGATCGTCCTGGTGGCCGGCGTCGCGTCCTTGCTGCCCGCGCGCCGTGCGAGTCGCGTTGACGCGACGGTGGCGCTTCGCTCCGAGTAGGAGCCTCGGCTACTTCTTCTTCGCGGCCAGCACCTTGGACTTGAGCTTGAGGTCCCAGGCCAGCGTGCTCTTGCTGAAGGTCTCGGACCCCTTGCTGGTGACGGCGACCTCCTGTCCCTCCTTGAGAGCTCCGGTCAGCGTCCACGGGAACGTCATGAGCCGAACTTGTTGGCGTTGAGGTTGCTGCCTTCCGTCCCGACGCTGTAGCTGTGGACGAACACGGTGGCCGTTCTTCGTGTCGCCCGCGGCCTCCGGGTGCATCCCCAGCCGAGCTTGAAGTGTCCGAAGGGCGTCCCGTTCTTCCACTTCTTGACGTCGGGCGAGGCTTTGCGCAGCAGCCACATGGTCTCGCCGGCCCTGCAGTTGGGCCGTCTCCTCCGGCGTGGGCTGGAACGGAGGAGAGTAGACGGTCAAGGCGGGACCGTCGCCGAGCACGGCCACCGCCGCCTTGACGTCCATCGACACACTGTTCTCGGTCAGGGTGCCCATGGTCTGAGCCCCCGAGACCGTAGCCAGGCCCACCAGGAAGACGATCGAAAGGCAGAACTGCTTCAACCTCATCAAAGCCACACTCCACGGGCGCGGAGCATAGCGCATCTGGAGACAGCGGCCCGTGCTGGCGGTTTCTCCGTTTCTCGTCTATTTTTCCGAAACCCCATGCGATACCTGCGCCTCGTTGCCTTCTCCGCCCTGAGCCTGCTGCCCGCGGCTCTTTCGTGGGCCCAGGCGCCGTCGCCCCTGCGTCCCCGGCGGCACCCGCGAACCCGTTCCTGCTCAGCCCCGAGGAGCGCGCCCGTCTGGATCAGCTCGCGCGCGAGGACCATGCCGACATGCTCAGGCAGCTCGGCATCACCAAGCTGCGCCCGGGCGCGAACGGCCGCGCAGAGGCAGGCGAGCCGGGCGCGGCCAACTACGACCCGGCCAAGGCCAGCCCCTATCCGGACTGGCCGGACGTCCTGACCCTGAAGGACGGCCGCAAGGTCACGAGCGCCGAGACGTGGTGGCGGCAGCGGCGGCCGGAGATCGCCGAGGACTTCGAGCGCGAGGTCTACGGCCGCGTGCCCGCGAGACGTGCCGAAGGTCGCGTGGACGGTCGCGGAGACCGGTGGAGACGACGGTCGGCGGTCAGCCGGTCGTGGCCCGCCGGGTGATCGGGCACGTCGACAACTCCGCCCATCCCGCGATCGCGGTGGACATCAAGATGGCGGTGGTCGTGCCCGTCAACGCCAAGGGGCCGGTTCCGGTCCTGATCATGTTCGGCTGCGGCAACATGCCCGGCGAGCCGCGTGTTCCGCTTCCCCGGCACGCAGGATCCCGCCGCCCCGCCGTCCACGGAGCAGCTCATCGCGCGCCGGCTGGGGCTACGTCTCGCTCAGCACGGCCAGCATCCAGGCGGACAACGGCGCCGGCCTCACCGCGGGCATCATCGGGCTCACCAATCAGGGCCAGCGCCGGACGCCCGAGCAGTGGGGATCGCTGCGCGCCTGGGCCTGGGGCGCCGCCGCGCGCGCTCGACTACCTCGAGACGCTGCCCGCGGTCGACGCCAAGCGCGTGGGCATCGAAGGCGTCTCGCGCTACGGCAAGGCCGCCCTCGTCACCATGGCCTTCGAGCCGCGTTTCGCGGTGGTGCTGGTCGGGTCGTCCGGCGAAGGCGGCGCCAAGCCGCACCGCCGCAACTTCGGCGAAGCCGGTGGAGAACCTCACCGGGTCCGGCGAGTACCACTGGATGGCCGGCAACTTCCTGAAGTACGGCGCCGCCGAGGCGTCGTTCGGGAGCAAGAACGCGAACGACATCCCGGTCGACGCGCACGAGCTCATCGCCCTCTGCGCGCCGCGTCCCACGTTCATCAGCTACGGCATCCCGGAGAAGGGCGACGCGAACTGGCTCGACCAGCAGGGCAGCTACATGGCCACGGTCGCGGCCGGGCCCGGTCTTCCGCCTGCTCGGGCGCGCGCGACATCGGCGTGGCCGAGGACTATCGCGTGGCGAAGATGCCGCCCGCACGACACGGGCCTGCTCGACGGCGAGCTGGCGTGGCGCCAGCACGACGGCGGACACGAGGACCGCTCGAACATGAGCTTCTTCATCGCGCTGGGCGAACCGGCTGCTCCATCACACGCCGCCGCCGGTTCCCGCGGACCAGCCCCGGATGCGGGCCGACCGCAACTCCCATCTCGCCCACCAGCAGCTCCTGGCCAAGGCGCAGCCGCGGCGGCATCGACGTCTACTTCCTGGGCGACTCCATCACCCGCCGCTGGGGCGCCCTCGACTACCCGGACTTCCTGGCCCATTGGAACGAAGACGCTTCCACGGCTGGAACGCCGGCGACTTCGGCTGGGGCGGCGACCGCACGGAGAACATCCTCTGGCGCCTCGGAGAACGGCGAGCTCGACGGCGTCGACCCCAAGGTCATCGTGCTGCTCGCGGGCACCAACAACGTCGGGAAGGAGCCCGGCGACGACGCCAAGGTTGCCGACGTCACCCGCGGCCTCGAAGGCGATCGTCGATTCGCTGCCGAAGAAGGCGCCCGCGGCGACGATCGTCCTGACCGCCATCTTCCCGCGCAACGACAACCCGGCCGTGATGCCCACCATCGACGCGCATCAACGCCAACCTCGCGAAGATGGCGGACGGCACGGTCGATCCGCTTCCTCGACGTCAACCCGCAGGCTGGCCGATGCCAAGGGCGTCCTGTTCGAGGGGATGATGGTCGACGGGCTGCACCCGAGCCTGAAGGGTTACGAGGTCTGGGCCGCGCGGCCTCAGGCCGATCCTCACGGAGCTGCTGGGCCCGCCGGCCGCCACCGACCACGCTCCCCCGCCCACGGGCGATCCCAGCGCGACCTCGAAGAGCCGCTGAAGCGAGACCATCACACCGACAACACGTCCTCAAAATCACCCGTCCACGACAAATGTGTGGGGATGCGGATGACTCTCGATGTCCGCTCTGCAGGGCCTCATTCGTCAGGAGGATGAGCGACTTAATCGATTGCACGACACTCTTCGAAACGTGGCGCACCCTTTGCTCGAGGTCAGGCGGATCCTTGCTCAACGCAATGCTGCCCAAGCTCTTCGCCTCCTGGCTCGTCGTCCTGGTCGTCTTGCCGTTTCACGGCTCCGTTCTCGACCACCGCGATCTCGCGAGCGTGTTCGGTGCCGCTCACGGCAGCGCACTCCGGTGGCGCGCCGTCCGTCCGTCGCGTCGGCCACTGACGCGGCGGTTCCGACGAGGGCGCGCGTGTCGAGCGGTGGGCGCGTCCGAGTCCTGCCGTTGCGCCGGGAGCTGCACGGTCTCGGACGACCCTCCTCGCCGTCGAGCCGTGCTGTCGTCGGTGCCCGCACGCGGCGGGCCGGTGAGAGAGCCCGCGCTCCGCGCCCCCATCCTGCGCGTCTAAGTCTCCGGGCCCGTTTTCCCACCAGACTGATTCTCCGTGAATTTGCGGCTCGGCGTGGTGCGGAGGCTGCGGCCGGCACCGCCAGGGGCGATCTCGTGTCGGCAGCTGTCACCACGTTCGCGGCGTTCGCGTGTCTTGGATGGGCCATGTTCCTGGTCAAACGACGCGTCTGGGGATCTCCGCCGGTCCGTCGCTCGCCCGAAGTCGAGGAAGGCTGACGTATTCGGAGGATTCTCGCGCGCTCGCGACGCCGGTGGCGAGACCCGCCTGGTGGCGGGACTACGCCGATGCATCGTGCTGGCGGGCAAGGCGCTCGGGCATTGCCGCTGCTCTTCGGGCTGGTCGTCGTCGGCCCGGCACTGATCCGCGTCGCGCGACTGGGCACCTCGGTCTACGCGCAGGAGCCCGCACCCGCGGCGACCGCCGACGCGCTGCCGACCGGCCGGCCGCCCGATCCGCTACAAGGCCGTGACCGCCGGCGACATCATCAACCCGATCAACACCGGCTGGGTGCTGCTCGGCGCGTTCCTCGTGTTCGGCATGCAGGCGGGCTTCACCATGCTCGAGGCCGGCTTCTGCCGAAACCGTGAAACCGTCAACGTGCTGGTCGAATGCATGTTCGACACCTGCGTCTGCGGGCTTCTGCACTGGGGATGGGGCTTCGCGTTCATGTTCGGCGGGGCAACGCCTTCATCGGCTGGCATCATGCCGGGCGATCCCACCAAGAGCCTGATCTTCATGAAGGACGTCGACGTGCTTGACGACGTACGGCGCCACGGGCATCCCGATCCTCGCGCACTATCTCTTCCAGTTCGCCTTCGCCGACTGCGCTTCGACGATCTGCTCGGGCGCCATGGTCGGCCGCACCCGGTTCATGGGCGACGTCCTCTATTCCATCGGCGTCTCGGGCTTCATCTACCCGATCTTCGGCCACTGGTGCTGGGGTCCGGACGGCTTCCTCGCCACGATGGGCTCGGAGGGCAACTTCCTCGTCGAGCCTGGGGATGAACTTCCACGACTTCGCGGGCTCGACCGTCGTGCACTCGATCGGCGGATGGGTGGCGATCGCCGGCGCGATCATGCTGGGGCCCAGGCTGGGTCGCAAGTTCAAGCGTGACGGCGGCGGCCCGATGCCTCCGCACGATCTCACCATCGCCGTCATCGGCGGCCTGATCCTCTGGTTCGGCTGGTACGGCTTCAACCCCTGCTCGACGCTCTCGATCATGGACAACGCCGGCGTCGGCCGCGTGGCCACGAACACCACGCTCGCCGCGTGCACCGGGCGGCCTGGCCGCGATCTTCGTGATGTTGCTCAGGACGAAGAAGTGGGACACGACGGCCATCATCAACGGCTTCCTCGCCGGCCTGGTGGGGATCACCTGCCCCTGCTACTGGGTCAGCAGCGCTCGGCGCCTGCGCCATCGGCGCCGTGGCGGGCGTGCTGGTCATCCTGGCGATGGAGCTGCTCGAGCATCCTCCGCATCGACGACCCGGTGGGCGCCTGGCCCGTTCACGGCGTGTGCGGCATCTGGGGCACGCTGTCGCTGGGCCTGTTCGCCAGCGGCGAGTACTCCGCGGCCGGCTCGAGTCCCTTCGGGATGCCCTCGATCGTCGCCAAGTCGCCCGAGGCGCTCACCGGCTTGTTCTACGGCGGCGGCACGAAGCGTCCTCGCGGCGCAGTGCGTCGGCGAGCTTGATCGTCTGCGCGGCCACGTTCGCGAGCGCCATGGCGATGTTCGCCGCACTCAATGCCGTGGGCCTCCTCCGCGTCTCCGCACGAAGGCGAGACTGCTGGGCCTGGACCGTCGACCAGCACGGGATCTCGGCCTACCCCGAGTACGTGATCTCGGGCTCGTCGACCACCATGATGTCGGCTCACGATTGATCCGCTAGTCGCCGAAGGACCTTCCCGGGCTCCGAGCCGGAGGCCAGACGGTGTCGGGGAAGGTCGGTCGTGTCACGAGTTGAGCATACTGTGATGATTCAGTTGTGGCTATCTTCCGTGGCGTGACTGAAGCCAGGGCCGCGCTGGCTCCTCTGATCCACCAGATCCGCGCCCAAGCCGGCCTATCTCCGCGTCAGGTCGGCCGGCGCCTCCAGGGGATTGGGCGCGGTGCCGGTCAAGAACTCCGTCTACGTCCTCCCCCGCAGCGAGCAGGCGCTAGAGGACTTCCATTGGGTCCGTGCGGAGATCGTGGCGGGGGCGGCGACGCCTCCGGTGTGCGAGGCCGGCTTCCTGGAAGGCCTGTCCGACCGGCCGTGGAAGCTCTCTTCAACTCCGCACGGGACGCCGACTACGCCGAAGTCGGCAAGGAGATCGCCTCCAGAAGTCAGCGGCGCGCGCCCGGCGCCGCCCTCAGCCGGGAACAAGCCGCGGCCGCTCTCGCGCGGCTCCGGCGGCGTTTCGAGGACGTGGCGGCGATGGATTTCTTCCGGGCGCCCGGCCGCAACGAAGTGGGAAGCGCTGCTGGCGGCGGCCGAGGCCTGCTGCGATACCCTCGGACACCAGCCCGGACGAGACCGCCCGCGGCCCGTCGCACCGAGCCGGGCCGCACCTGGGGTCACGCCGGCGGCGTCTGCCGTCGACCGCATCGCCAGCGCCTGGCTGATCCGTCGCTTCATCGACCCCGAAGGCGCGGTTCAAGTTCGTGCCGCGGCCACGCCTACAACGCCCGCGGGCGGACGAGGTGCGGTTCGAATGTTCGAGGCGGAGTTCACGCACGAGGGCGATCTCTGCACGTTCGAGGTGCTGGTGCGCCGCTTCCGGCGGCGCGACCCCGCCCTCCGGCACCTGGCCGAGATCGTCCACGACATCGACCTCAAGGACTCGAAGTTCTGCCACGGCCGGAGGCTCCCGGTCTCGAGCATCTCCTCTCCCGGCATCGCCATGCGCCACGCGGACGACGTGGCCCGCATCGACGGCGGCTCGGCCGTCTTCGAGGGCCTCTACAGTACTTCCGGAGGAAGAAGTGAAAGACGTCCTGCGCACCGTCGATCGCGACTTCGACGCCTTCAAGGAGCGGCTGATCGAGACTCGTGCGCATTCCGAGCGTGTCCGCCGAGGATTCCCGGCCGTCGAGGTGCGGCGGTCGGCCCGAAGCCTTCGCGGGCACTCCTGCGGGAGATCGGCCTCGCTAACGTCGAGGTCCTCGAGGATCGACGGAGTCCATCCCCTACGTCTACGGCGACTGGCTCGGCGCTGGCCGGCGCGCCCACCCTCATCCTGTACGGCCACCACGACGTCGTGCCGCCCGGACGGCCCGGACCAGTGGCGCTCTCCGCCTTCGCGCCGGCGGAGCGCGGCGGCCGTCTCTACGGCCGCGGCGCCGCCGACGACAAGGGCGGCATCCTGGTCCACGTGGCCGCGGTGGCGGCGTACCTGCGCACGCGCGGCGCGCTGCCGTGCAACGTCGAGTTCGTCATCGAGGGCGAGGAGGAGATCGGCTCCGGGCACCTCCGCGAGTTCCTCGAGCGGTACCAGGAGCAGGCTGGCCGCGGACGCCGTCGTCCTCTCCGACACCGTCGAACTTCGACACCGGCGTCCCCGCGCTCACCTACCAGCTGCGCGGATCTGTGCCAGGTCGACGTCGAGGTCCGCTGCCTCGAGCGCCCCGTGCACAGCGGCCAGAAGGGCGGCCCGGTGCCCGATCCCGTGCAGATCCTCTGCCGCCTGATCGCCGGCCTCACGGCCGAAGGACGGATCGCTCGACGTTCCCGGCCTCTACAAGCGCGTGGACGCGCGCAACTCCGCGACAGCGGGCACGCATCCGGAAGCCTGCCGTTCGACGCAAGGAAGTTCGCGCGCGCGCCGGGCTGCTGCCCGGCGTCCGCCTGGCCGGAGAGAAGGCCTACTCCCCTTCGAGCGCATGTGGACGCGCCCCTCCCTCACCGTCATCGCGCTTCGAGTCGCAGCCCATCCTCGGCTCTTCGAACCAGATCGTGGACTCCGCGCGCGCGCGTCTCTCCCTGCGCACGGTCCCGACATGGATTCGCGCGAGGCGGGCGAGCTGCTCATCCGCAAGCTCACGCGCCAGCCGCCCCACGGCGCGCACGTGACCGCCGCGGATCGTCGAAGCTCGCCGTGGTGGGCGACCGATCCCGAGGGCCCGGCCTTCGACGCGGCCCGCCGGGCGCTCAAGGCGGGCTTCGGCCGCGACGCGGTGATGATCGGGCGCGGGCGGCTCGATCGGATTCGTGCAGCCGTTCGCCGACTTCCTCGACGGCGCCCCTGCCTCTCACGGGCGTCGAGGATCCCGCGTGTGGCGCGCACTCGGAGAACGAGAGCCTCCATCTCGGCGACTGGAAGAAGTGCATGCGGGCGGCCGTCCATCTCTACGACGAGCTCTCCCGCGTGAAGTTCCCGCGCCGCAGCCATCGGCGCCGGGCCGGCTGATGGCGAACGAAGCCGGAGGGCTCGGCCGATCCCTGCCGGCGCGCTGGTCTCTGCTATTTCCTGCGCCTGGGCACGACCGGGCTTCGGCGGTCCGGTCGCGCTCGTCGGGTACATGCAACGCGACCTCGTGGAGCGCGCGCGGCTGGTACACGCCGGACGAATACCGCGAGGGCCTCGCCCTGGCCCAGCTGGCCCCCGGGCCGCTCGCGGCGCAGCTCGCGATGTACCTCGGCTGGGCGCGGGGCGGCGCGGTGACGGCCGGCCTCGTCGGCCTCGCCTTCGTGCTCCCGTCCTTCCTGATGGTGCTCGCGATCGGTGTCGGCTACGTGCGCTTCGGCGGCCTCCCTGGATGCAGGGCGCGTTCTACGGCATCGGCGCCGCCGTCATCGCGATCATCGTCCGCAGCGTGGCGAAGCTGACGCGGCTCACCCTGGGCGCGGATCGCCTCCTGTGGGCCGCTGTTCGCGGCCGCCGCCCTCGTCACGGCCTGGACAGAGTCCGGAAGTCGTCTGGGTCTTCGTGGGAGCGGGCCTGGTCACCCTGATCGC
>ERZ1370068.6476-contig-5458_pt1 | contig 25656 bp, 41 predicted proteins | sample MGYA00561227_ERZ1370068 | MGnify/ENA primary metagenome ERZ1370068 (study PRJEB38410, sample SAMEA6850437) | metagenome | study: Metagenomic assessment of the ecological functions of the soil: analysis of the soil microbiota associated with the...
GTGAGCCTTCAGCTGCAAATAATCGAGCTCCACCGAAGTGGGCCGACCAAACAGCGCCACCGAGACGCGCACCTTGCCTTTATCCGGCAGCACTTCCTGCACCGTTGCCGCTGAAATCCGGAGAACGGCCCTTCCGTGATCTCCACCACCTGGCCCACGAGGAACGGAATCGCCTCGGCGGGCTCTTCTTCCTGTCACCGCCTCTTCGACGCCGAGCAGCCGGTTCACCTCGTCCGGGCGCAACGGCCATCGGCAGCCGGCCAGTGCCCCACGAACTTGATCACGCCCTGAATGCCGTTGATCGTGTGGATGGTTTCCTGATTCAGGTCCATCTCCACGAGCACGTAGCCGGGGTACATCTTCCGCTCGACGTTCACCTTCTTGCCGTTCTTGATCTCCACGACTTCCTGACGTGGGGACCAGGGCCTGGCGGATCGGCTTCTCGCCCGTCGGGCCGCGCGTCTTCGGCAATGCGGCGCGCGATCAGGTTGCGCACCTTGTTCTCGTGACCCGCGGTCGTCTGAATCGCGTACCAGCGGAGGTCGGGCATTAGAACAGCCTCGCCACCAGCTTCACGAAGACCCACTGGAACAACGAATCCATGAGTCCGATCATGATGCCGAGCACCGTGACGAAGATGATGATGACCGTCGTGGCCTTCTTCAGCTCGTCGAACGTCGGCCACGTGACCTTGCGCAGCTCGTTGCGTACGTCGCGCAGGAACTGAAAGAAGCGAGCGATCGGTCCTGCCGGCGGGACTGCAGTTCGCGGCCTCGCCGCCGGTGATCGACTTCCGTCGCCATTACTTCGATTCCTTGTGCGCCTGCTGCTTGTTGCACCGCGGGCAGTACTTCTTCCACTCCGCCCGTTCCGGGTGCTTGCGCCGGTTCTTCGTCGTGAAGTAGTTCCGGCTCTTACAGACAGTGCACTCCATGATGATGTTTTCGCGCGGCATCGAGAACCCTTATTTCACGATCTTCGTAACCACGCCGGCACCCACCGTCCGTCCACCCTCTCGGATCGCAAACCGCAGCTGCTCTTCCATCGCGATCGGCGTGATCAGCTCGATCATCATCTTCGTGTTGTCGCCCGGCATCACCATCTCGACGCCCGGCGGGAGCTCGACGTTGCCCGTCACGTCCGTGGTGCGGAAGTAGAACTGCGGGCCGGTAGCCCTTGAAGAACGGCGTATGCCGGCCGCCCTCTTCCTTGGTCAGGACGTAGACCTCCGACTCGAACTGCCGTGTGCGGCTTGATCGAGCCCGGCTTCGCCAAGCACCATGCCGCGCTCGATCTGATCCTTCTCGATGCCGCGCAGCAGCAGGCCGACGTTGTCGCCCGCCTGGCCGTCGTCCAGCAGCTTGCGGAACATCTCGACGCCCGGTGACGACCGTCTTCTTGTCGGTCCCGAAGCCGACCATCTCGACTTCATCGCCGACCTTGATCTTGCCGCTTGATCGATGCGGCCCGGTCGCGCACCGTGCCGCGGCCCGTGATCGAGAACACGTCTTCGACCGGCATCTGGAACGGCTTGTCGACTTCGCGCTTCGGCACCGGGATCGCTCTTATCGAGCGCCGCGAGCAGTTCCTCGACCTTGGCGACCCACTGCTTGTCGCCCTCGATCGCCTTCAGCGCGGCGCCCCGGATCACCGGGATGTCGTCGCCGGGGTACTGATACTTGCTGAGCAGCTCGCGCACCTCGAGCTCCACGAGATCGAGCAGCTCGGCGTCGTCGACCAGGTCACACTTGTTGAGGAAGACGACGATCGCCGGCACGTTCACCTGGCGCGCGAGCAGAATGTGCTCGCGCGTCTGCGGCATCGGGCCGTCCACCGCCGAGACCACGAGGATGGCGCCGTCCATCTGCGCCGCGCCCGTGATCATGTTCTTCACGTAGTCCGCGTGCCCCGGGCAGTCGACGTGCGCGTAGTGCCGCTCGGTCGTCGAGTACTCGACGTGGCTCGTCGCGATCGTCAGAATCTTGGTCGCATCGCGCCGGCCCTGACTCTCGCTCGCCTTCGCCACCTGATCGTAGCTCACGTACGTCCCGAGGCCTTTGTCGGCCGAGACCTTTGGTGAGCGCCGCGGTCAGCGTCGTCTTGCCGTGGTCGACGTGACCGATGGTGCCGACGTTCACGTGGGGCTTATTGCGTTCGAATTTCTGTTTTGCCATTGCTGTCTGATTCCTTGATGAGTGTTCGCTTCAATAACAATTCGTCGTTCCCAGAGCTCGCGACCGGGATTGAACCGGTGACCTCGTCCTTACCAAGGACGCGCTCTACCGACTGAGCTACGCGAGCGTTCTTACAGAGCGGGCGACGGGGCTCGAACCCGTGACCCTCAGCTTGGAAGGCTGATGCTCTACCAACTGAGCTACGCCCGCGCGCCACGAGTGGTGGGGGAAGGATTCGAACCTTCGTAGCGCGATGCGCGGCAGATTTACAGTCTGCTCCCTTTGGCCACTCGGGCACCCCACCCGCGCGCTGTCCCCTCTGCTCCCGCTGACAACAGACCCCGCGTTCGTTGCCGCGCGCGGGGTTTGTTGTTTCCTCAAAGTTCGGCAGTTTGAGCTGACGAAGGGACTCGAACCCTTAACCTGCTGATTACAAATCAGCTGCTCTACCAGTTGAGCTACGTCAGCTGGCCAGAGTCTAAAACCGACAGACTCGTATATTAGAACCAGGTTGGTGACTATGGCAAGGGACGGACTTCGAACGACTTAGCCCATGTCAGCGGGTTTTCCATTTGGTGCCGGTCGGCGTGTCCTCGATCTCGACGCCTTTGGCGCCGAGCTCCGGCCCGGATCGCGTCGGCGGCCTTGAAATCCTTGGACTTACGGGCCTGGGCCCGAGCCGCGATGCCGCTCGTCGACCCAGCTGGCGAGCGCCGGGATCGACGGCGCGCTGGCGTCGGCAGCATGTCGAGCACCTGGTTGAGCCGGTCGAGCACCTGAAGCGCGGAGCGTCGCGCCGCCCCCGGCCTGATCCAACTCGCGGTTTGCGGCGCGCACGAAATCGAACAGCGCCGCGACCGCCCGCGGGCGCGTTGAGATCGTCGCTCAAGGCAGCGCGGATGTCGGTCTCGGCAACCGCCGCTGATCTTGTTCAGCGGCTCGTCGCGTGTTTTGGTTTCGTGCGCTCACGCTCGAGTCGCTCACGAAATTCTCCGAGTCGCTTTACCCCCTCCGCGGCGCCCGCCAGCGCATCGTCGTTGAAATCGACGGGTTGGCGATAGTGGGTTTGGAAAAAGAGCAACCGGACCGCGGCGGCGTCGACGCCCTGCTCGCGCAAATCACGCGCGGTGAGAAAATTTCCATGGCGTTTCGACATCTTGGTGCCGCGCACGTTCAAGAACTCGCCGTGCACCCAGTGACGCGAGAATTGCTTTCCCGTCGCGCCTTCGGATTGCGCGATTTCATTTTCGTGATGCGGGAAAATCAGATCGATGCCGCCCGCGTGAATGTCGAGCGTCTGCACCCCGCAGCACGTGGCGATCTCCGACAGCGCCATCGCCGAGCACTCGAGATGCCAACCCGGACGTCCGCGACCGAACGGCGCGTCCCATGCCGCGCCGACCGCCTCGTCCTCGGCATCCGCTTTCTTCCATAGCGCGAAATCGCTCGGATCACCTTTGGCGTATTCGTCGCTGGCCACGCGCGCACCCACCTTGATCTCGCGCTTGTCGAGCTGTGACAGGCGGCCGTAGGTCGGAAACTTTTGAATCGCGAAGTAGACCGAGCCGTCCTCTCCTTTATATGCGACGCCGCGCTCCAGCAGCCGCGACACCAGATCGATCATCTGCGGCATGTACTGCGGTGGCCGGCGTGTACACATGCGCCGGCTTGATGCGCAGGTAATCGCGGTCTTCGAAGAACGCCCTGGTGAACGGCGCGGTGTGCTCGACCAGCGATTTGCCCGCCTGGCGCGCGGCCTTGATCGTGCGATCGTCGACGTCGGTCAGGTTCATGATGTGAAAGACGTCGTAACCCGCGTGCTCGAGCCAGCGCCGCAGCAGATCCTCGAACAGGAATGTCCGGAAGTTGCCGATGTGCGCGAAGTTCCAGACCGTGGGCCCGCAGGTGTAGAGCGTCACGCGCGGCGGCGCGAGCGGCTGGAGCGGCTCGATCCGGCGGGTCAGCGTATTGAAGAGCGAGACCTGAGGAAGCGCCGCCATTAGCGGCGAAACGTACTAGTGGGTGTCGTGGGTTTCCAGCACGATTTCTTCCAGCGATTTCACACGAACCCGTGACGCCCTGACCGCGAGCCGGTGCGCCCGGCACATCGCCAGCGCCGATTCCACGGTCCGACCCGCCAGCGGCGCCTCGATACCGGCGTCCGTGATCTTGAACCCGGGGGGCGGCTCGGGCGGCGGCGCATCGAGGATGACCTCGAGCACCCGTTCGCCGAGCAGCGCCGGCAGCGGACCGGCGCGAACCACTTGTCCCTGCCGGAGCACCAGCGCCCGGGCGGCGAGCCGTTCGAGCGCGGCGGGATCGCGCGCGGCGATCAGGACCGCAACACCTTCCGCCGCAAGCCGCGCAATGCGGCCCCGGAGATCTCGGCGCGCGATTGCATCGAGACTGGTAAAGAACTCATCCAGCACCAGCACGCGCCGCCCGCCCCGGCCGCCCAGGACGGCCTGAGCCAGGGCGAGCCGCTGCATATCGGCATGCCCCAGCGCCTCAACCGGCAGGTTGCGGGCCGCGCCCAGCCCAGCCAATTCGAGCGCTTCTCGAACCAGACCATGGGGCGTGCGCTCGGGGTCGGCCGCGGCATGGAGCCGCGCGTAATAGAGCAACACCTCGCGGACGCGCAGCGCTCGTGGGAACGCGGCATGGTCCGCCGCATAGCCAATGAATCTCCGGGCGTTGGCGTCCGTGATGCGGTAGCCCCAGACCCACGCTTCACCCCTGGTGGGCCGCACACATCCCGCCGCGACCTGCAGCAGCGTGGTTTTCCCGCGCCAGCCGGGCCAACGACCGCCGCGATCTCGCCCGGCAGAAGCGCGAGCGAGACCCTGGAGTCCGCGCACGGCGACGTCGTACAGGGTGAGGAGCGTAATCAGTCATCAGAGCCATCAGCCGTCAGTGAATCGACGACCGGCGGCGAGCGATGAACGCACTCGCGATCAGGACGCCGAGGCCGGTCCAGGCAAGCGCGTGTGCGATAGCGCGCCCGAGTCTGCCAGTCGACGATATCGCGGTAGTGCCACAGCGCGGGCCCCAGCTCGAGGCGCGCTTGCGGCGGCCAGCGCGCACGAAAGCCTGGGCTGCGCGAGCGCCGACCAGGCGCTCAGGCGCTACCGCGCCGGCGAGGGCCATAAAGAGGAAGAGGCCGGAGGCGGCGGCGTTGCCGAGCGGGAATCACGACGGCCAGTGCGCAGCTGCCCGACCGCTCGCCGCGGCCACGCTCCCGGCCGCCACAATGCCGGGCCGCCAATCGACTGCCGCGCTGCAGACGATGACGAGGAGTGCTGCGGGACCTGTGAGCGCGACCCAGCGACCGGTTGCAATCGCGAGGGGCGTGGTGGGATGGCTGAGCGCCGTCGTCAGCGCGTGACGTTCGTTATCGCTCCCCGCGACTCCCGCAGCGCCAAGAATTGCGCCCAACGAGCCAGCCAGCAGCGCGACGGTGACGGGATCGAGACCGCGTGAGCCGAGCCAGACAAGCGTGGCGCCGAGCGCCAGAGTGAGATGCCGAGTCGCGTGCGGGTGAAACGGGGAGCGACGAGCGCCCACTCGGCGAGCACGCAATGGATGAATCGCATGCGGCAGCATACAAGATGAACGGCGGCGATCGGTATCCAATCGCCGCCGACAAGACCAAATTCTCGCGCGGCTACCGCGCCACCGTCGCCTCACGGATGATCGCGTCGACCAACGGCGCCGAGTCGAACCGCACTGGATCGGTCGCGGGCAGATCCCGTCTCCTTCGCCGCCTGCGCGCACGCGTCCCGCGCCGCCGCTTCATCCATGTCGTAGGTGTTCAGACAGATCCCGATCACCTTCGTCGGATGCACGGGCGCCGCCGCGCGCTCGTAGATGCTCGATCATCTCGGCGTACGACGGGATCTGCACCCACGGCTCGCGGCCGTGATAATCGCCGATCTACGTCGCGTGTCACCTGATGGCAGAGAATCAGCGCGTCGGGACAGGAGCCGTGCAGCAGGCCGAGCGTCACACCCGAGTATCCCGGGATGAATGAGGCTGCCCTGCCCCTCCGACCAGCACGATGTCGTTGATCCTTCGCGCCCTGCAGCACGAGCTGCTCGGCGGCGCCCGGCGATGAAGTCGGCCACGACGGCATCGACCGCGATGCCCCATCCTTCGATGAAGATGCCCGTCTGACCCGTCGCGACGAAGCTCGTGCGTGTGCCCGCGCTTCACGAGCGCGATCGCGCAGCTGCAGCTGCGCCGTCATCTTGCCGACGTTGCAGTCGGATGCCGACCGCGAGGACCACGAGCGCGTCGACTTCGGCGGCGCGACCGTCGGCGATCGGCAAGACTCGGCGGCGGCTTGCGGGCATCGAGAATGCGCACGCCCGCGGCGCGGGCGAGCGGGCCGAGCTCCGGATCGTCACCGATGAACGTGTGGAGCCCGCTCCAGATCTCGAGCTTGCGCTCGATCGCCGTCCGCAGCCATCCCTTCCATTCGTCCGGCAGGCGGCCGCCGGCCGGTGCGATGCCGATCAGTGACCGCGCGTCGCCCCTTTGCCCTGCGCGATGCCGCGCTCGAAATCGCCGACGACGGGAATCTTGCCGCCAAATCCGAGCACGTCCTGTACGGTCTTCCCTGCCTGCTTGCGGTCGAGCACGGCGACGATGCGCTCCGGGAAGTAGCGAATGCAGGAGTTCGCGGTCTTGGAGGTCAGCGGTCCAAACTCGCCGTCCGCGATGATCGATGAAACCGATGTTGGGGCGTCGTCATTTTGCTGGCGTGGACCGTCCGGCGGCGCTCGGTCACCGGTCCACGGCTCGCATGGGGCGCGAGCACGGCGGGCTTCGGCGGCTCGGTTCGCCGTAGATCTCGCCGTCGCAAGATGTGCCGGATCAGCACCATGGTCACGCACGAGGAACGGGCACGGCGACGATCAGTCCGATCGGGCCGAGCAAGCGTGCCCATGATCAGCACGCTGGAGATCGTGAGCACGGGAGGGAGATCGACACGTGTGCTGCATGATGCGCGGCACGATGAAGTTCGCCTCGAAGACGTGGATAACAATCCCGAGGATGATGACGAGCAACACGGTAAGCCAGTCACCCGTACGCGACCACGAACAGCGCGGGAAGCAGTGTAGACACGAGCGTGCCGAAGAACGGCACGATCGGCGACGAGTCCTGTGAAGATTCCGAAGGCCAGCCAGTAGGGCACACCCAGAATCTTGAGGCCGATAGCCGTCAGCACCGCCAGCACGGCCATCGCGATGAGCTGACCCACGACCCAGGCGCGCAGGGTGGCGGCCGTGTCATCGAATACCCGCGTCGCGATGGGCCGGTGTCTGCGGCGAGAACAACGCAGATGAGGCCGTCGCGATACAGTGTCCGGCTGCGCGCGCGAGATACAGCGCCATGACGACGCACGCTCGCTCCCTCGATGAACAATGTCCCGCCGCCGCGCACGTACCCGAAGATCGAACCACTCAAGAAGCCGACGGCATCGGTGATCGAGACCCGATACGACGCCGGACGACGGGTTGGCGAGCTCGGTCTGATCGAGCACCGGATACTGGCTGGCCCAGCGCGCCAGCACGTTCTGAATGTTCGTGAGCGTTTGCGGCAGGCCGCCGATCAGGGCGCGCGTCTGCTCGACGACCGGGCGGCAGGAGCAGCACGGCGATTCCGTCGACACGCGGCCAGCGTCGATGACGACGGCGACCGTGAGGCCGAGCCAGCGCGTAGTTCCGAACCGGCGCTCCAGCCAGTCTGTGATCGCCGAGAGGTAGACAGCCGAGGAGGATCGCCAGAAAGACGAGCGAGCAGAACGTCGATGACCGCGCAGGACGAACAAGACGACGAGGGCCGCAACAAAGAGCGCCACAAACGTGGCGCTCGACAACCTGCTAGAGGAGGGAGTCTCGAGACCCGTTCAGCTCTTCTGCTCCGTCTCGTCATCCTCGAGCAGCTCGGCGTCTTTCGCGCCCTTCCCCAGCGCGCGCGCCTCGTGGCTGGGTGCCGCCCGGCAGCAGCCCCATCTTGCGCTTCAAGCGCCAGCAGCTGCTGATCGGCGTCGGCTTTCACCTCGAGACCCTGGAACTGCTTCATCAGCGAGTCGCCGGAGAGATCCTCGTTCACTTCGGCCGCGGCGATGAGCTTGCGCTCCTCGTGCTCGATCTGCTCCGCCATGCGCTCGAACGTCTCGAAGGCGCTCTTGTCGGAGATCGAGCCCATCGTCTCCTGAATGCGCTTGTGGGCCTCGGCCCGCTTCTGACGCGCGATCAGGATGTTCTTCTTGCGCTTGGCCTCTTCGATCTTGTCGTTGAGCTGACGCAGCGACGCCTTGAGCTTCGTCGGTCTCTTCGCGGTGCTTGACCCACGTCTCCTGCAGCTGCACCGCGTTCTGCACGTGCTCGTTGTAGCGCAGCAACGCCTGCTTGGCGAGATCGTCGCGGCCTTCCTGCACGGCGAGCACCGCCCGCTTCTCCCAATCCTCGGAGAGCTTCTTCTCCTGCTCGGCCTGCGCCGAGAGGCGCTTCTCATCGGCGATGCGCGGCGGCGACCTGCTGCTTCGCCTTCGCCAGCTGGCGTCCGCATGTCGACGATGAGCTGCTCGAGAACCTTTTGCGGGTTCTCGGCGCGCGAGATCAGATCGTTGATGTTCGACTGGATCAGCGTGGACAGACGATCAATGATCCCCATCTAGGCTCCTGGCAATGAGCGCTCGCGCTTTTGCGCGAGCAGCCGCTCCGTAAAATCCAGCCGCTCGGCCATCTCGGCGATTTGTCCCTGCATGTCGACGCAACTCGCTGCTCCAACTCCAGCGACGTACCCTGCGTCGACCTCCCTCGACCGCCTCACTCGACTTCTTGCGATCCGCGAATCCGCTCCGCCAGCGCCGCGGCGATGTCCGACTTGAAGAACGCCTACAGAGACGATGCCGGCGACCACCATTCCACCGACCATCCCGATCAGCGGAATCAGCTGATTCGGGTCGAACGGAATCATCGGCGGCGGCGGCGGCGTCTGTGGGCTAGGATCACGTGTTTCTCCTACGCCCCGCCCGTGTCGACCCGTTTCAGCAGGCAACGTCATGACCGCAGTCTCCCCGGCTGCTCGGCGCGTTCTGCTGGCCGAGCAGCCGCTCGGTAAAATCTACTCGCTCCGCCAGTTCCGCCACCTCTCGGCGCAGTTGCATCCACACTGTCGACCAACTCCGCCGTGGTCGTCGGCGGTTCCACCGGCGCCGGCGCGGACCGGCCCGTGCCGCAGCCGCTCAGCGCACGCCTTGCCGACCGGCGAGATGCGCGATCATCCAGGCGAAAAACCCGCCTACCGCGACGATCGGAATGAAGAGCGCCAGATTATGCCTCGGATCCATCTGGGCAGCCGTCCTGCTGTCGCTGCTTGGCAAGCAAGCCGCTCCGCGAAATCCATCCGCTCCGCCAGCTCCGTCGACTTCCTCGCCGCACCTGCTGCGGCTCGTTCAGGATCTCGTCACGCTCGGCGGGCTCGAGCCCGGTCGCCGGTGCTCGCCCGCGATGCGCTTCGCGATCGCCGCGGCCACCGGCGCGGATCACAGAACACGAACCCGCCGACGACAGCGAAAGCGGCGACGACTTCCGGCTGGATTCACCGCTCGTCCGTCTTCTTGGCCAGCAATCGCTCGGTGAAGTCGACGCGCTCGCCCAGATCACCGATCTCGCGGCGCGGTCTGCTGGATCTCGTCGATCAGGTCCTCGCGCAGCAATTGCAACTCCTCTTTCACGCCCGCGTCGGTGAGCGCGCGGCCGGATGCGTTCCGGCCAGCGCGCGCATCACCGGAAACAGCAGCACGGTGGCACCCGCCATGGCGAACACCGAGAGAAACAGAACGACGATTTCTTCCGGCACCCGCTACCTCGCCGGCGGGAGCCGCTCGGCTTCCCGCTGTTTCGCCACCATGCGCTCGAGAAAGTCGACGCGCTCGCCAAGCTCACTCATCTGCTCGGGGAGATGCTGCATTTCGTCCAGCTCAGCGCCGGAGATCCTTGACCAGGCCGCCGATCTCCTCGTCTTCCAGCAGGACCTTCTTGCCGGTGATGCGCCCGGCGATGCGCCTTCCCGATGGGCGAGATCGCCAACAAGAACAGCGTGCCGCCCCCGAACAACAGCGATGACCGCAACCAGACCGATGACGTCTTCACCATCGTTCATCCCGCCCTCCGTGGCTTCGTTCAACCTACCGCCTAGTCTCCGGCCTGCAACACCTTCCTCAGGTACTGCCCGTATGCGACGCTTTCGACTGAGCCACGCGCTCAGGCGGTCCTGCGGCCACCACGCGGCCGCCGAGCTCTCCACCTTCAGGGCCAAGATCGATCACCCAGTCCGGCCGTCTTCACGACGTCGAGGTTGTGCTCGATGACGACGACGGTGTTGCCCTTGTCCACCAGCCGGTGCAGCACCTCCAGCAGCAAGCGTACGTCCTCGAAGTGCAGTCCCGTCGTCGGCTCGTCGAGGATGTACAGGGTGCGGCCCGTATCGCCGTTTGGCGAGCTCGGTGGCGAGCTTGACGCGCTGGGCCTCGCCGCCCGAGAGGGTCGTCGCCGACTGTCCAAGGTGGATGTATCCCAGACCTACGTCATTGAGTAACTCGAGTTTCGTCTTGATACGCGGCTGATGCTCGAAGAAATCGAGCGCGTCGGCGACGGTCAGGTCGAGCACGTCGGCGATCGACTTTCCTTTATACCGGACCTCCAGCGTTTCGCGGTTGTAACGCCGGCCCTTACAGACTTCGCACGGGACGTAGACGTCGGGCAGAAAGTGCATCTCGACCTTGACCAGCCCGTCGCCCTGACAGCGCCTCGCAGCGGCCGCCCTTCACGTTGAACGAGAAGCGCCCCGGCCCGTAGCCGCGCAGCTTGGACTCCGGCAGATACGTGAACAGCTCGCGGATCGGCGTGAACAGGCCCGTGTACGTCGCCGGATTGGACCGCGGCGTCCGGCCGATCGGGACTCTGGTCGATGTCGATCACCTTGTCGATGTGGTCGAGCCCTTCGATCCGATCGTGCGCGCCGGGGACGACCTTTGGCCCGATAGAAGTGGCGCGCCAGCGACTGGTACAGGATGTCGGTGACCAGCGTCGACTTTCCCGACCCCGACACGCCCGTCACCGCGACGAACAGTCCGAGCGGGAATCTCGACGCGTGAGATCCTGCAGGTTGTGGTGCTCGCGCGCCCACGACGCGCAGCATGCGATCGGCGCTCACGATCCGGCGCCGTGGCGGCAGCGGGATCCGCAGCTCGCCACGCAGATAGCGCGCGGTGAGTGAGTCGCGATGCCGCAGACACGTCCGTCGGCGCGCCGGCCGCGACGACCTCGCCGCCGTGCCGGCCGGCGCGCGGCCCGAGGTCGACGACGTAGTCGGCGCTGCGAATCGTTTCCTCGTCGTGCTCCACGACGAGCACCGTGTTGCCGAGGTCGCGCAGCTCCTTCAGCGTGGCGAGCAGCCGCGCGTTGTCGCGCTGGTGCAGCCCGATCGACGGCTCGTCGAGGATGTACAGCACGCCCACGAGCCGGCTGCCGATCTGCGTCGCCAGCCGGATGCGCTGCGCCTCGCCGCCCGACAGCGTCACGGCGGACCGGCTCGAGCGTGAGATAGTCGAGCCCGACGTCGACCAGGAAGCGCAGCCGGTCGGTGACTTCCTTGAGAATCGGTCCGGCGACGTCCGGGTTGAGCCCGCGCACGTGCTCGAGAAGAACGCCGAGCGCCTCGCGCACCGGCAGCGCCACCACGTCGCCGATGCTCTGCCCGCCACCAGGACCGAGAGACTCTCGGGCTTGAGCCGTGCGCCCGCCGCAGGTGGGGACAGCGGCTGCTCGACCATGTACTGCTCGAGCTGCTCCGCACCGCGTCCGAGGACGTCTCGCGATAGCGCTTCTCGACGTGATCGAGCACGCCCTTCCAGCTCGATTCGTACGAGCCGTGCCAGCGCTCGCTGTCGTACTGGTACGTGATCGATCTTCCCCGGCGCGCCCGTGAGCAGAATCTTCTGGACGGCCGGCGCCGAGGTCGCTTCCACGGCGCGTTGAGGTCGAACTTGTACGTCTTCGCGAGCGCCGGGCAGCACCACCTTCTTCAAATAGCCGCTCGGCTCACCCCACGGCAGCACGACGCCTTCGAGAATCGACAGACTGTGATCGCCGAGCACGAGATCGGCGTTGACCTCGCGCCTGGTGCCGAAGCCCGGAGCAATCGGGGCAGGCGCCGTACGGTGAGTTGAACGAGAACTGCCGCGGCTCGAGCTCCGGCAGCGACAGACCGCACTTGGGGCAGGCGTAGCGCTCGAGAACAGCCGCGAGCGGGGACTGCCGGTCTGACGGACCACTTCGACCACGCCGTCGGCGGCCTTGAGCGCGGTCTCGATCGGAGTCGGCGAGCCGGCCGCGATCGGCCGCGACGCAACGACCAGCCGGTCGACGACGACCGCGATGTCGTGGTTCTGCCGCCGGTTCAGCTTGGGGAACCTGCGCGAGGTCGTAGGTCTCGCCGTTCATGCGCGCACGCACGAAGCCCCTGCTTCCGCATCGCCTCGAACACGTCGCGGAACTCGCCCTTTGCGGCCACGCACCAGTGGCGCGAGCACCTCGATCTTGGTCCCCTCAGGCCATGCCGAGCACCGAGATCGGTGATCTGCGACGCGGACTGCCGCTCGACCGGCGTCCCATCGTTGGGACAATGCGGGGATCCCGGTGCGGGCCCAGAGGAGGCGGAGGTAGTCGTAGATCTCGGTGACGGTGCCGACGGTCGAGCGCGGGTTGCGCGCCGGTCGGTCTTCTGCTCGATCGAGATCGCGGGCGACAGCCCCTCGATGCGCGTCGACGTCGGGCTTGTCCATCATGCCCGAGGAACTGGCGGGCGTAGGCGGAGAGCGACTCGACGTAGCGGCGCTGGCCCTCGGCGTAGATCGTGTCGAACGCGAGCGACGACTTGCCCGAGCCGGACAGCCCCGTGATCACCACCAGGGCGTTCGCGGGAAGCTCGACGTCGATGTTCTTGAGGTTGTGTTCGCGTGCTCCGCGGACGATCAGGGTGTCGCCGGACATAGACTCGGGCTTAGACGGTGCACCGTATTTCGGTCAACTCTGAACCCTTTGCCGCCCAAGCCGCCTGTTTCTTCACTTGCCTATGCCGCGCCCGTTTCCTAGGTTAGCTCCCCATGATGAACAACCCGAAGGACCGGGGCCCAAAGCGCGCGAGCGGCGTTGGCAGACGTCGCAAGAACGCGCCCGCGTCGCGGCGGAGTTGATCGAGGAAGCCGAGTCGCTCACGCAGACCGGCGCGATCGCAACACCCAAGACGTGGCTCGTGCGGGCTCCCCTCCCCGATCCGCGTTGCGCAGCCATCAACGACTCCTGCGGCTACGGCGAGGAGCTCGAGCAGGACGACCAGCGAAACCACCCGAGGTCACCTCCACAACCTCCACCTCCTCCGCCGTCTTCCGCCGCCCCGCGGGAAGCGGCTCGGCTCGCGTCCGACGATCCGCTGTACCTCGCCGCGCGCGAGGCCGGTGAGCGCGGCGAAACCGACCGCGCGGCTGCCTCCTATCGCGACTTGCTCGCGCGCGATCAAACCATGTGAAGGCCCGGAACAACCTCGCGCTGATCCTCGACGCGCGGGGCGATCGAAGATGGCGCACTGGCCGAAGCTGGACCGGGCGCTCGAGACGGAGCCGGACAATCCCGCGCTGTTGCTGAACCGCGCCGCCGGTGCTCGCGGCCACGGTGCGCTACGCCGCCGCGCAACGCGACCTGCAGCGCGTGCTCCGCGCCGAGCCCCTCCAACGTCGGGGCGCTCTTCAACCTCGGCATCGTGCTCACGCGGCGCGGGATGTGGCGCGAGGGCATCGACCAGCTCAAACGGGCCGTCGAGCTCGAGACCGGGCCGCGCCGCGGCCTGGTACTATCTCGGCGAAGCGCTGAATCACATCGGATGACTTGAGCGGTGCGCTGGGGCGTATGAGCGGGCCGTCGAGCTGCAGCCGGCCAATCCGAAAGGCGCTCTATGGCATCGGCAAGGTGCTCGATCGCTTGAATCGCCCCGACGAGGCGACCGCCATGTACCGCCGCTCCCGGGAAATGACCGGGAGGTGATTCGAGTAGTCGTGGACGATCTCGCATCGTTCGCTGCTGACGTCCTCGTCCGTCCCGCCACCACTCGCCTCGACCCCGCGCCGCCGCGCTGCGCCGCCTGCGAAATCGTCGGCGGCGAGGAATTCCAGAACCGCATTCGCCTGAATCGCGAGCTCGCCGTCGGCGCCGCCGTCGTCACGGCCGCGGGCGGCGATCTGCCGGCGGAATTCGTGATCCACGCGGTGATTCGCAGCGACACGGAGCCCGTGACGCGCGGCAACGTCGCGCGCGCCTGGCTGTCGACGCTGCACCAGGCGCAGGAGTGGCAGTTTGCCCACCTCAGCGCCCCGCCGCTCGGCACCGGCGCCGGCAATCTCCCGCTCGAGGATGCGGCCGAGATCATGGCGACCGTGCTGCACGCCCATCGCGGAGCGGCGCAGTTCCCCGCTGACGTGTCGTTCGTCGTCGAGCGTCCGGAGGATCAGCAGGTCTTCGAGGCGGCGTTGCAGCGGGCGATCGCGTGAGCCGCCGCCACTGGGTGATCGCGATCCTCGTGGCCTGGGTGCTGTCGCTGGGCTGGCTCGTGAAGCGGGAAGTATTTCGCCCGACCGGCGCGCGCCTCGCCGCGGCGGCGCTCGCGGTGGCTCCCGGCGGATTGTTCTATCGACTCGACGTGGGCGGCCAGCAAACCGGGTATTCGTCTACCACCATCGACACGCTGTCGAACACGCTCGCGTGTCGAGACCGTGTTCGTGCTCGAGGTACCCGCGCTCGGGAAGCTGCATCGCACGAGCGCGCGCAGCGTCGCTATCCTCTCGCGCGCACTGCGTCTGCAGACCGTCGATGCGACGTTCGATGGCGACATGGGAGAGTTCACGACGCACGGGCGCGTCGTGGGTGATACGGTGCTCGCCATTTGCGATCATCTCGGAAGGCGACTCGCAGATGACGCGGATCCCGCTCCGAGGGCCCGATCACGCTCCCGTCGCTGCTGCCGCTGCGGCTCGCGTTCGGCGGCGAGCTGCGATCGGGACGCTCGTACACCGCCCGGCTGTTCGATCCGGTGCTCGTGACCAGCCGCGACGTCACGCGTGCGCGTGGCGGCCGAGTCCACGCTGGTCGTGTCCGACAGCGCCGACATCGATTCGACCACGATGACGTGGGTGCCTGAGCACTTCGACACGGTGCGGGCGTTCCGCATCGAGCACGACGCGAACGGCATGCCGATGCACAGCTGGATCGACGCGCAGGGCCGGCTCGTGTTTGCCAGTGACACGAGTCGGGATTCGCGATGGAGCGCGCGCGCCTTCGAGATCGTGTACGAGAACTTCAAGAAACGCGATACCGCGCGGGTCGCGCGCAGCGGCGCGACCCCAGGCCCGGGCGACATCGTGCCGCTGACGGCGCTCGCCGCCGGCGTGACGAGACGCTCCAACGGGGCGCGCGCGCATGGTGCTGCGCGTGAACGGCAGGGACACGCGTCCAGATCGTCCAGGCAGGGACACTCGCGTCGCACGCCGCGCCCTATCGGCTCCCGTCGCGCGATACCGCGCTGGCACGTTGGCTGGCTCGCCGAGCCGCTGATTCAGAGCCGTGACCCGCGGATCGGCGCGCAGGCGCGACAAATCATCGAACGCGAGCGCAGCCCGGCGCGCGTCGCGCAGTTGCTCACGCACTGGGTGGCGCCGCTCGCGTGCACCGCGCCCCCGCGAGCGCCGTGAAGCGTACCGAGCGCCGTCAAAGTGTTGACGGACGCGCCGCGGCGATTGCAACGAAGCGACGACGCTGTTCGTGGCACTCGCGCGCTCCGCCGGATTGCCGGCGCGGACGGTGTCCGGGCTGATCTACCTGAACGACCGGTTCTACTATCACGCGTGGGCCGAGGTCTACCTGGCCGACTGGATCGCCGTCGATCCCACGTTCGATCAATTCCCCGCCGACGCGGCGCAGTCTGCGCATCGCCACCGGCGGGCTGGCGCGCCAGGCCGAGCTCGTTCCGCTCATCGGCCGGCTGAAGCTCGAGGTCCTATGATCCGCCTGGAGAATCTGACCAAGCTCTACGGCAGCTTCGTTGCCGTCGACGACATCTCGCTGCACGTGCCCGCGCGGCGTGCTCTACGGCTGCCTCGGCCCCAACGGCGCCGGGCAAGACCACGACGCTGCGCATGATCGCCGGTATCCTGCGGCCCACGCAGGGCCGCGTGCTGCTCGGCGGCGACGACGTCCACGTGAATCCGCTCGCCGCCAAGATGCGGCTGGGATTCATTCCCGACCGGCCGTTCGTCTACGACAAGCTCACCGGCGCGGAGTTCCTGCGCTTCGTCGCGGGACTGTACGGCCAGGAGGGCGATAGCGTCGAGCGGCGCATCGCCGAGCTGCTCGAGGTGTTCGAGCTGACGAGCTGGCAGGACGAGCTGGTGGAGGCGTACAGCCACGGCATGCGGCAGAAGCTCATCATCTCGAGCGCGCTGATTCACCGGCCCGAGTGCATCGTCGTGGACGAGCCGATGGTCGGCCTCGACCCGAAAGCCGCGCGGCTCGCTGAAGGACATCTTCCGCCAGTTCGTCGAGCAGGGCGGCACGGTCCTGATGAGCACGCACACGCTCGAGATCGCCGAAGCGATGTGCGATCAGATCGCGATCATCCAGCACGGCAAGATCGTCGCCGCGGGCACGGTCAGCGACGTGCGGCGCCAGCACAAGGCCGGGCGACGCGAGTCTCGGAGGAGCTGTTCCTGAAGCTCACGGGCGGCGCGCAGGTCCGGGAGCTCGCTGAGGTGCTGGGACGAGTGAAGCAGCCGTCGCTCGCGCACGTGCTCCAGCCCAAGTGGCGCACCGCGCTGCAACGGATGCGCGAGGAGCGCGCCGAGCGGCGGCACCGGCAAGCTGATCGTCCTGGCGCTGGTCGGCGGCGCGTTCTGGGCCGGCGTGTTCGGCGTCCTGTACCGGATTCTCAGAGCCTGCGCGGCGTGGAGGAGCTCGGTCCGCTGATCCCGGCAAGATGCTTGGGACTGATCCTGCTGTCCGTTCATATCCATCCTGGTGCTGTCGAACGTCATCACGGCGCTGTCGAGCTTCTTCCTGGCGAAGGACCTCGACCTGCTCGTCTCCGCGCCGGTCGACTGGCTGCGACTCTATCTCGCGAAACTGCGGCGAGACGCTGCTGCACTCGTCGTGGATGGTGGCGCTGATGGCGGTGCCGATCCTCGCGGCGTACGGGCGTGGTCTACAAAGGCGGCGTGCTGTTCGCGGTGTTCGCGCTGCCTCGCCGATCGTGCCGATGCTGATTCTGCCCGCGGTGGTGGGCTGCGCGGTCACGCTGGTGCTCGGTGAACATCTTCCCGCGCGCGGCGCACCCGCGATCTGCTGTCCATCATCGCGCTCCGGCGCCGCCGGCGGCGTGATTCTGTTGTTCCGTGTCGATTCGTCCCGAGCAGCTCGCGCGGCCCGAAGGATTCCGCAACCTGCTCGATTTCGTCATCCTGCTGCGCGGGCCAACATCGCCGTTCCTGCCGAGCGAGTGGGCATCGCAGGCCATCATGGGATACCTGCGGAACGAGCTCGATCCGCTTCCCGCTCGTCCTGCTGTGGACCACGGCGAGCCGCCTTCGTCACGCTGGGCGCGCTGCTGCATCGCGGCGCTCTATCGCGCAGGGGTTCACCAAGGCGCAGGAGGGCGCCGAGCGCTTCATTCGCGGAGGCTTCGTGGCGCTGGACGGTCGGATCGCTGCTCGGCTGGCTGCCCGGTCGCCAAGCGCGAGTTCGTGCTGAAGGACATCAAGCTGTTCTTCCGCGACACCGACGCAGTGGAGCCAGCTGATCCTGCTCGCGGTGCTGGTGGTGGTGTACCTGTTCAACATCCAGGCGCTGCCGCTGCATCGCGGCGAGCCGGTCGGGTTCTTCTACGTCAACCTCGTCTCGTTCTCTGAATCTCGGTCTGGCGGGTTTCGTGCTCGCCTCGATCGCGGCGCGTTTCATCTTCCCGGCGGTGTCGCTCGAGGGCCGGCAGATGTGGCTGCTCCGCTCTTCGCCGCTCGACTGCGCGCGCTGCTGTGGTCCAAAGTACTGGGTGGGTACCACGCCGCTGCTCGTGCTCGGCCTGATTCTCACGGGCCTGACCAACGCGCTGCTCGAGGTCTCGCCGTTCATGATGATTCTGAGCCTCGCCGCACGATGAGCCGGGCTGACGCTCGCGATCTCCGCGCTGGCGCTGACGTTCGGCGACGCCTGTACCCGCAGTTCGAGACCGAGAACGCGGCGCAGATCCCCACCTCCTTCGGCGGCTTGTCGTTCATGATGGCGACGATCGCGCTGCTCGCCGCGGTGCTGATCGCTCTGTCGCGCGCCGTGTACACCTACGTGCAGTCGGGACGTGGGAGGGTCAATCGGTGGGCGTGACGCCTGAAATGCTGGTCTGGTTTGTCGTGGCCGCCGCGTTGTGCGCGGCGGCCACGTTCATTCCGCTCTCGGCTGGCGCTGCGAAAGATGGAGAGCGTTCGAGTTCTAGGCTCAGCGCCAGCTCACGCCGCCCACGAGCTGAAACGACGTCTGCATCGCCGAGGATGAACCTGCCCTCGACATACGGCCGGGTCTCTGCCGCGCCGCGCCCTCGAGCCCGGTCGCGAGATTGAGGTTGGTATCGCTGCCGCTGTTCCCGCCCGCGCTACGTGTGCACCAGTTCAATCCGCCGGCCGACATACCACGTCGCGATTGCGCGTGGGCGGCCGCCACTTCAAGTCGAAGTTCAGCGCCCAGAGCGATGCCGCCGTTGACGAAGTAGTAGTCGAACGTGCGGATAGAAACGCGAGGTCCGGCGAGATCGGCCAGTGACAGCTGCGCGCCGAGCAACATGTCATCGGGGTCGAAGTTGTAGCCGAGGTGCGCGCCGTAGCGTCGGCCCCGGAGTTGACGGCGGCCCCGCCGCGCCGGCGTGAGCGCCGCTGTGCGTCGGCGGTCGACGCCACCAACGCGAGCAGCAACACACACGAGCAGCGACCCGCGTAGTGCCCATCGGTTCACGACGGCTCCGAGTTCAGGGAAGCAGACTGATAGGAAACGGGGCTCGAAAATGCAAGTAGTCAGGCGGCGACGCGGGCTCCGCAGCGAATTGCAGTAACGCGCGTCACGCTCGAGCGCGGTGCCGCAGCGCGCACAGTAGCCGAGAGCGCGTCCTAGCCGCCGGCCGCACTCGGAGCAGAAGGCGGCGTCCGATTCCGGGCGGGCTGTCCGGGTTCAGGACAGGAGCCGCGAGCCGGGAGACAGGGCCGTTGGTTCTGCCGGGCTCCCGACTCCGGACTCTGCCGACTCCGCCGTCGCATCGCAGCTAGCGCTTCCTGAGTGTACTTGGCTTTCAGCTGCATCGTAATCCGTGTCGGAGAGCTTGCCAGTCGCGCGATCGAACTCGATTTCCTTGAGCGCGCGCAGCGCGACGGCCTGCGGGCTCATGTCGTCGTCGGGATCGCTCGCCTTCATCGACGCGCCACGGATCCGTCGCCGGCTCGAGCGGCGGCCGCAGGATCGGCAGCAGGACGAAGTACATCGACCCCGCCGCCAGCAGGATTCCGAGCATCAGCTCGAAGTTCCGACGATGGATCAGCCTGGCAGTCGGTCGAGCTCGCGCGCGCAGCTCGCTCGAGCTCGGCGGGCGACGCGTCAGAGCGGACGGCGGGCACCGCTGGACCGGTCGCCCGGCGCGACCTGGCGCGTCCAGCGGCGCAACACGCCAGACCAGCAGACACGGCGCCGCCGCATGATCAACGACGCGACGGCACGAAGTAGCCAGGCGAGATTGAACGCCGCGCCGCGGCGGGCATCAAGGCCGCCTCGCCGTACTGCGCCACGAAGCGCGTCGATGATCTGCTGGTCCGTCTTGCCCTCGCTCGGCGAGGCTGCACGACTTCCTTGTGCAGCGCGGGACTGTAGGTGCAGGTGAAGTCGGTCGTGCGGCAGGTATAGATGTCGAGCCCGCACCCGCAGCTGCAGCTTCAGTCGCTTCTCGATGGCCTGGAATTGCTGGCGTCGTTGTCGGCCGCGGTGGTCGACGTCACGTGTCGCGCCCGCACGCGTCGGGGTCGTAGACGCGCCCGCGCGCGTCGGACTGTTGCACAGCCTGACTGGCGGACACGAACGCCACGCCGAGTCGCCACACGAAATCGCGCAACGACTCGACGTGCTGGTCATTGCGCCGGCTCCAGCTTCACCGCGTAGCCTACCTGTGACGGCCGTGGCCGCCGCTGGACCCCTTCACCGCGATCGGCGCGCCACCCGGCCACGAGCACGATGAGGCCGCCGACGCACCAGGACGAACCCCCGAACCACACCCACCAGACGAGCGGATTGATGGTGAAGCGGAGACACCGCCTGCTCGGTGCCGTTCACCAGGCCGGCCAGCACGACGTAGAGATCGTCGCGCAGCCGCTCGTGATGCCGACTTCGGTGGACGGCTCGGAACGTGGTGTCGCCCGAGCGCGTCGACATGCTGGCGCTTCTCGGTGCGCAGGCGGCCGATGGCGCTTGCCGTCGCGCGCGCACATCGATCGAGTGCGGCCGTCGACCTGGCGGTTCAGCGCGTTGTATTGCGAGATGCCGAGATGCGTGAAGGTGTACACGTCCACCCGTAGGGGCTCTTGCAAGGTTGCCGATCTCGCCGGGCCGCAAGTGTGGCTTCGGTCTCGGTCTTGAACGGCCATCCCGGCGAACGCGACGAACAGCATCACGATCGCCGATGTGCACGATGTAGCCGCCGTAGCGGCGCCGGTTGCGGGACCACGACACGAGCGCGACGGGCAAGCGTACCCTCGCCGTACTGGCGGTGGCGGGCGCGCGTGCCGCGCGCGAACTCCTGCACCACCGTTCCGACGACGAAGCCCCCAGATGCCAATCGCCATCGAGGGCGCCGAAATCCCGCATGCCTGCCGACGAGCAGCGCCAGTCCACATCAGCACGCCCGCGGTCGCCGGGAGCCGCGAACTGACGCCGCAGGTTCGGGCACCGACGCCCGGCGCCACGCGATCAGCGGGCCGATGCCCGGTGAGCGCGAGCAGCGCGAGGCCGAGCGGAATGTTGACCTGATTGAAGAACGGCGGGCCGACCGTGATCTTGGTCCCCTTCACCGCCTCGGAGAGGATCGGGAACAGGGTCCCCCACAGCACCGAAAACGCGATGCCGACGAGCAGGAGATTATTGAAGAGGAAGCTCGCCTCGCGGCTCACCATCGATTCGAGCCGCGCCTCGGCCTCGAGCAGCGGGAGCCGCCGTGACGTACAGCGTCACGCTCGCGACCGCTGCGGCGATCAGGAACCAGGCGAAGTAGTAGCCGACCGGCGACTCGGTGAAGCGAATGCACGCTCGCGATCACGCCGGAGCGCGTGATGAACGTCCCGAAGATCGACAGCGAGAAACGCGCCGATAACCAGCGCCAGGTTCCACTTCTTGAGCATGCCGCGCTTCTCCTGAATCATGACGGAGTGCAGGAACGCGGTCATGGTGAGCCACGGCAGCAGCGCGGCGTTCTCCACCGGATCCCACGCCCAGTAGCCGCCCCAGCCCAGCTCGACGTACGCCCACCACATCCCGAGCAGCAGCCCGATCGCACAGGAACAGCCACGAGAGCAGCGTCCACTTCCGGATCGCGATGAGCCACTCGGTGTCCAGCTTCTTCGAGATCAGCGCGGCGATCGCGAACGCGAACGGGATGGTCATCGAGATGTAGCCGAGGTAGAGCATCGGCGGGTGGAACACCATCCCGGGATTCTGGAGCTGCGGATTGAGCCCGGTCCCGTCGAGCGGGCGTGTACGGCAGCCGCGAGAACGGGTTGGCCGCGAACAGCATCACGCGTCACGAAGAACGTCGCGACGAGGCACGTGACGCCGGACGACGTACGGCAGATACACGCGGTGGCGCCGCGCACGTGAACAGCAGCGCCAGCGAGCCGAACAGGCTCGAGCACGGTGGCCCAGAAGCAGCAGGCTGCCCTTCTTGCCCCGCATACAGCGCCGACCACGTATAGAAGACCGGCAGGTTGCGGCTGGTGTAGGCGGCGACGTACTCGACGTTGAAGTCGTGGTGGAACAGCGCCCATCTCGAGGAGAACACCGCCAGCGCCAGCGCGCCGAACATGGCGAAAGACGGCGTTGCTGGGCGCTGCTGTTGGAGGTCGGCCCGTTCCGCCAGCCGCCCAGAAAACCGACCAGCGCCCCCCAAATCCCGATGAGAAACGCGATCCAGAGGGAGAGGTTGCCGAGCAGCGTCATTTAGGCCTTGGGAACTGCTTCGTAGCGCGACCCGGGCACTTGGCCAGCACATCCGGTCGCGTGGATGATGCCGATCCTTTGGAGTCGTCCTCTCGACGACGCACTTCGACGGAGTCGGTGAATGTGTCGGGGAAGCGCCGCGGAAAGCGGCGGGATAATTCACCGTGCCATCGGTGATGTGAAACCGCAGTGTCTGCGTGGCGGTCTCTTGCACGCTGCCCGGGACAACGCGCGCGCCGACTCTCAGGCCCAGATCGTAGAAGGAAGGGATCGACGGACACGCGCTGCGCCAGCTCGCTCGGCGTGAGGTGTCACTGGCCGGTCTTCGCTTGATGCCGGACATGCCATCAGGTAGCCGACGCGGATCCGAGCGATGAGGACCGCAACCAGCGCGAACTTTCGTGCCCGCAACCTCATGACCGTATTAGCAATACCGCCGTTCGGGCCATCATGTCGCGCCATGTTCCTGAAAGAATCGTGAAGAAGCCTGAACGCCCTCATATGCGCCGAGCGGCGGCTGCGCGACCCCACGATCAGTGATGAAGCCGGTGGACGCGTACTCGCGCTGGGGTGACGTCGAACGCGGGATTGAAGCGCCAGTCATCCCGTCGGGCGCGATCGGCCGGGCTCCGCGATGCAACCGTAACCTCCGCCGCCGCACGGCTGCTCAATGGGGATCAGATCGCCAGAGGCGAGCGTGGCGTCGACGGTGGACCAGGCAGCGCACGCGGCCGGTAGAACGGCACGCGGCGGTGATGCTGAGCGAGCACGGCGAGTCCGTGCGTCCCGATCTTGTTCGCGAAGTCGCCGTTCGCGCAGAGACCCGGTCCGCGCCGACCAGCACGACATCCACTTTTCCCTGGTGCATGAGCGTGGCCGCCGTGGCGTCGGTGAGTCGCGGTGCGGGCCACGCCGGCCTGCATTAACTCCCAGGCGGTGAGGCGTGAGCCCCGTAACGGCGGCCGCGTTTCATCGACATAGACATGCACCCGGCGCCCCTGCTCGTGCGCGAGAGAGATGGGCGCTTTAGTGCCGTTCCAATCCCACCCCGGTCGCGAGTGCGCCGGTGTTGCAGTGCGTGAGCATCGTTGGCGCCATCCTGGAGCACGCGCAGGCCATGCCCTCGCCGGATGCGCCGGCACATGTCGCGGTCCTCGTCCCAGGATCGCGCGTTGGCCTCGGCGCGCAGCCGAGCCCCACAGCGCCTCACTGTCGCCCGGTGTGGCCTCCGCGACGCGCTACCATGCGGTAGTATCCAGCGCCCAGCGCAGGCTGGCCGCGACGGGGCCGCGCCGTTCCCAGCAGTCCAGGCGAAGCTAGCTTGACGTTCTGCACGAATTCCGCCTGCGTGCGGCAGCCAGACCTGCAAAGCGTGGCGGCCACCACCCCCATCGCCGCGGGCAATCCCGATGAGCGGCGCGCCGCGGACCTGCGGTGTGCGGATCGCGTCCGCGTACCGCATCGGCGGTCTCGAGATCGCGCGTGATTCTCCGCCTCGGGGAGCGCGCTCGCTGATCAAGGATCCGGACTGCGCCGCCGGGCGACCATGAGATGGCCTGGATTGGCACAACGCGGAAATCTAAAGCGGGGACCTGCAACATACGTAGGCAACAGACGCAGCAGCGGACGCACAGGCATTGGTCAGCGGGACCACCCGCGCGCGAGGCTGTCCTGTCGACTCCCGGAGGCCGATGACCGCGGCGCGTCTGTCGCCCAGCGCTTTTGCATGTCACTACGCTTTAGGATTGTCGGCATGGACTATCAAACGCTTTGCTGTTCGAGGTTCGGGACAGGATGGCGTAATCGTCACAACTCGAACCGTCCAGACAAACTGAACGCGCTGAACGATCAGGTGATGGCGGAGCTCGGTGACGCAGCCGAGCGCATCGCGACAGCGCGATTCCGCGGAAAGGCCGATCCTCACCGGGCGCGGGCCCCAAAGTCGTTCGTCGCCGGCGCCGACATCGGCGACCTGTCGCGGCCAGGGCCGTTCGACGGCAAGGCACGCGCCATGCGCGGTCAGGCGTGCTGCGGCGCCTCTGAGACCTGCGGCAAAGCCGGTGATCGCGGCCGTCAACGGCTTCGCGCTCGGCGGCGGGTGTGAGCTGGCGATGGCCTGCCACATCTGCGGCTCGCGCATGCGAGAATGCGAAGTTCGGCCAGCCGAAGTGAAGCTCGGCATCGCGCCCGGTTACGGCGGCACGCAGCGGCTGCCGCGCGCTGGTCGGCAAAGGCGTCGCCCTGCAGCTGATCCTCACCGGTGAGATGATCGACGCCCAGGAGGCCTACCGCATCGGGCTGGTCAACGAGGTCGTGCCCGCCGCGGACCTGCTCGCCAGAGTCGGAGAAGGTGATGCGGGGTATCCTCGCCATGGGACCGCTTGCCGTTCGTCTGGCCTGGAGGCCGTGTAGGGATCTCGAGATGACGCTCGACGAAGGGCTGCTGCTCTGAGGCGAATCACTTCCGGCCCCTGTTGGCTGCCACGCGGAGCTACGAAGTGAAGGATTGACCGCATTTCTCGAAAAGCGCTCCGCCAAGTTTCAGGGACGCTGAGTCTCCTGCTCTGTGCAGCGTGTCTCGGCGAACGCGACCGACCCGGGCCGCCGTCGCTCACGTTTACGATCTGACGACTCCGCCGGTGGTGTCGAGCCGACAGGACACGGTCGCCGGCACCGTCCGTCGACGATTTATCTAACGACTCCGTCTGGGTGACCCTGAAACGATCGAGTAGCGCGTGAAAAACGGCGTTCGAGCAAGTCTTCAGCTCCCGCTACCGGTTCGTGGTTCAGGGCTCTCCTCCGGAGCACATTCCCCTCACCTTTCGGCGCGATGTGGCCGGATTTGTAGTGCAGCGCGACACGTACGTAGTGGTCATACCGTAACTTCCGCGACTGTCTTAACTGCCGACAGGACAATGACTTCGTGTATTTTACGGGCCGGACTGACCGCTCCTCCCGCCCCCAAAAAGCTGTCCCGTCGCAGTCTCGGAGGCGCCTTCGAGGGCTACTCTGAAACGGGCTGGATTGGCGTTGTCGGTGGCAGGCAGATCATTCTCGACTGGCCCCGGGCCTCTTGGTCCAGGTGGTGATCGCCGCAGTCGCTACTCCAGCAATACGTAACCGAACGAAGTACACAA
>ERZ1370068.10179-contig-8899_pt1 | contig 25655 bp, 32 predicted proteins | sample MGYA00561227_ERZ1370068 | MGnify/ENA primary metagenome ERZ1370068 (study PRJEB38410, sample SAMEA6850437) | metagenome | study: Metagenomic assessment of the ecological functions of the soil: analysis of the soil microbiota associated with the...
ACGCTGCTTCGTTCAGTTACGTATTGCTCTGAAGTGACAACAAGGAGCGAAGCGATAGCGTTCGGCGGAAGGAGGGTTAAGAGCCCTGGTTGAAAGCGAGGAAAAATTGAACGCAGGCGCGTACAATCTGGCACCCTACCCTCCGCGGTAACCTCCGATGCGAAAACGTAAAGCCGTTCCCGATTCCGGTACGCGCGAAATATTCCTGCCAGAAGTGGCCCGGATACTGCTGCAGCTACCCCGAGATCGAAGTCACGCCGCGCGACATCGAGCGCTCCCGGCCGGCATTTCGGCCTCGAGTACAGGAGGCCGAAGAGCGCTTCACCAAATACGACCCGGTGGAGAAAGTGCGCCTGCTACGCCACCGCAAGGACCGCGTGTCTCGAATCGACGTGCGTGACTCTTCGACCAGGAGAAGCGCCGCTGCACGGTCTCCGTGTCCCGGCCCGCGGTGTGCCGCGCATACCCCGGACAGCCACGCGCTGCGACTACTACGAGTTCCTCGAGTTCGAGCGCGCGCACCAGGACGACCCGGAGTTCATCGCCCTTACGTAGAGCTGGGACTTGCGCGCCGCCTTCATCGCAATCGCGCAGAGAGGGTGGTCGCGAGGCGCGATGGCGCTCGGGATCGATCTTGGAAGCTCGATGATCGCGGGCTTCCCGCAAGCCACCCGCGGCGCTCGTAGGCCGGGGCGAAGTCTTCGGTGCGCTCGACGGTTCTCGCCGTGCCCGCCGAAAGCGCGCGTAAGCGGCGAAATCCGGGTTCCTGAGGTCCGGTGCCGAAGACTGCGCCAGGATACTCGCGCTCCTGGGCATGCGGATCGTGCCGTACAGCCCGTTGTTCACACAAGCGCGACGAACGCAGGCGTCGCACTGGACCGCCAGTCGCAATCTCACAATGGCCGTTCATCAGAAGTCGCCGTCGCCACAGAAGCATGACGGTACGCGCGCGGTGAAGCGAGCTTTGCCGCGACCGCCGCCGGGGTAGCCATAGCCCAGCGAGCCGTTGGTCGGGCCGAGCTGGGTGCGGAAGCCCTTGTATCGAAAATGGCGATGCAGCCAGCCCGCAGAATTTCCCGCGCCGCCCGCAATGACCGCGTCCTCGGGGAGCCGGTCCGAGAGCCAGCGCACGAGTCTCCGCCGTGACTGGAGCTTGCCCGGCATCGGCCTGGGCTCGGTCCACTCGAGATACTCCTTGCGCGCCGCCGCAGTACCGCTTTTCCAACCCTCGTTGGACAGATCGAGTCCCTGCAGGGCGTCGACGAACTGCGGATAGCCGGAATTGATCGGCAGCGGGGGCGGTATACCCGCCCGAGCTCTCCGCGCCGGCGTGGACATGGATCAGCGTCTGCCTGGGGACTGGCGCCTCGACGAGCGAAGTAGGCGCTCGTGGTCATCTCTGCCCAACCGCGCGCCGATGACGAAGCAGCAGGACATCGGCCTCCCTGCACTCTCTGGGCAAGCTTCGGGTTGATGCCGATGCCGATCATCGCCCGCGTAGTTGGGACTGCGGTTGTCGAAGAGATCCTGGCAGCGGAACGAAGTGCCGGCCGGCGAGGCCGGTCTTCTCGATCCAGCGCTGGAGCCTGCGGCGGGCCTCGCCAGTCCAGCCGCCCCCGCCGACGATGACGAAGGGCGTTGTGCCTCGCGCAGGAGGCTCAGGCCGCCTTTGCACTTCCGCAAGCCGATGCGGCTGGACGTACGTGTGGTGGCGCGGCACGTCGGCGACCGCCGCCTCCGCGAACAGCGCATCCTGGGGAGGGCGAGCACCACGGGACCGGGACGGCCCGCCATGGCGGTGTGGAAGGCGTGGCTCACGTATTCCGGGATGCGCTCGACGCGATCGATCTGCGCCGACCCATTTCGCCATCGGGCCGTACATCCGCCGGTAGTCGATCTCCTGGAACGCTTCGCGCTCGACGATACTCGTTGCCGACCTGCCCGATGAAGACGACCATCGGCGTCGAATCCTGGAAGCCGGTATGCACGCCGACCGCGCCGTTGGTCGCGCCGGGGCCGCGCGTGACGAAGAGCACGCCGGGCTCGCCGGTGAGCTTGCCGTAGGCTTCCGCCATGTAGGACGCGCCGCCCTCCTGCCGGCAAACGATGAAGCGCAGATCCGGTCGCGCATGGTCGTGCAGCCCGTCGAGCACCGGCAGGTAGTTCTCGCCGGGGACGCCGAAGCGCGACTTCACGCCCTGCGCGGCGAGCGCATCGGCGAGGATCCTGCCGCCGTGGCGGGTCTTGAGGTCGGTTTCATGTGCTCATTCTCTCCGAATGCCCGGCGAAAACCTGCATCCTCAGGTGCTCGCAGCATTCGGCCACGGCCTCGTTCGCAGCATCGAGCAGGCCGCCGAAGAGTATGAAGCCGTGCACCATGTCGGAATATTCGCGGTAGGAGACTCTCTACGCCCGCCGCCACTAGCCGCTCGGCGTAGGCGCTGACCTTCGTCGATCGAGCGGGTCGTAGCCCGCAAGTCAGCAGACGAATGCCGCGGCGGCAATCCGGCGTGGTCTTCGCAAGCAACGGCGATGCCTGCCAGTCGATGCGGTCTGCAGGATTCGGCAGGTATCTCCGCGCAGGAAGAACGCGGACCGCGTCCCGAGTCAGGAGATAGCCCTCGGCGTTGCGCTCGATGCGAAGGAGAAGGCGCAGCGCTGGTCGGTGGCCGGGTAGATGAGCAGCTGGCCGCAGCTAGCGGCGGCGCCCGCTCGCCGCGCGCCATCAGGCGATCGACCGCAGCGAGATTCCCGCCGGCACTGTCGCCGCCGACGGCAATACGCCGTGGATCGACTTTAAAGCAGTTGGCGTTCTTGCGGACGTGATATGCCGTCGCCGCAAAGCAATCGTCGACCGCGGACGGGAAACGGATGCTCCGGGGCCAGGCGATAGTCCACCGAGAACACGGCGCAACGCGCACCGGCGGCGAGCGTCGGCACACGACGTCGTGCGTATCAGGTCGCCGATCGTCCACCCCCGCCGTGGAAGAAGACGAGCGCGCAGGCAGAGTCTCTCGACGAGTACCGGGCGATAGGCGCGCATCACGCCACCTTGCCGTCCGGGACGACGAGCGTCGAGCCTCCGCGATTGCCGGCGGCTGCGGGGCGAGCGCAGCCCGGGTGTCGCGGTAGATCCGGCGCGCGACGAAGGCGGGCACCGTGTGGTACGCCGGCAGAGGAGAGCGCGCCACGCGCTCGAGCAGCGCCGCCACCTGTACGATGCAAGCGTCATCGATTTATTCCACGGCCGCTGGAAGAAGCGCTCGATTATAGTATTCGTGCCATGGACGACATCAACACGCTGCGGCGCATCCTGCGGGAGACGCGCGTGATCGCGGTCGTCGGCCTGTCCGCCGACTGGTATCGGCCGAGCTACTTCGCCGCCAAAGTACATGCAGGAGCACGGCTACCGCGTCATTCCGGTGAACCCCACGCTACGAGAGCATTCTCGGGAGAGAAGTGCTACAAGCCGCTGCGCGACATCCCGGAACAGGTCGACATGGTCGACGTATTCCGCAAGACCGCAGGACGTCCCGCCGATTGCCGAAGACGCCATTGCGATCGGCGCGAAGGTTCTCTGGCAGCAGATCGGCGTGCAGCAACGAAGCAGCCGCGGCCAAGGCGCGCGCGGCGGGCCTGGAGGCAGTTCTGGACCGGTGCGTAAAGATCGAGCACGGGCGGCTCTTCGGCGGCCTGAACTGGGTCGGCGTGAATACCAAGGTCATCTCCGCAAAGCGCCCCCGCTGGCTTGCCTACTGAGGTATCCTTCCCGCGTGGGGAGGATGGTAAGAATATTCGAGGGCCGATTCGGACGGCTCCTTCTGAGCGACCTCGATTCGCACGACGAGTGCGCGCCCAAGAAGATCCGGTCATCGTCCTGCGGCAGGGCGAGCCCGAGCTGGTGTTCCTCAATCCCGGCGAGAGCTACTCGAAACGCGGCAGCAAGCGCGCGCTCGTGTTCCACGTCGCGGGCGAATGGATGCGCGAGAGCTTCCCGGCGGCGTTCGACGGCGTGGAGCGCAAGCCCTTCACGCAACGACGCGAGCCGATCACGCCGCGCATTCGCCAGCTCGCCGAGACGCTCGCGGTCGAAGTGCTGAACGACCGCTTTCTCTCGCCGAGCGCCTCGAGTTCATGCTGCAGGAGCTGCTGCTCTCGATCGTCGAGACCTATCTGGCGGGCCGGCGCGCCTCCTCGCCGCTGTGGCGCGGCTCGCGCTTCGAGGACAGCGCGCATCCGCCGCGCGATCGCGCCGCTGCGCGCGCACCCGAACAAGGACCTGAACATCGATCAGCTCGCGCAGCCAGGTGCGGCCTGTCGCGCTCGCGCTTCTACGATCTGTTCCAGATCTGCACCGGCTTCTCGCCGCGCGCCTACCTCGACATGCTGTGCGTCGAGGCCGCGATCGCGCGCCTGACCTCCGGGCGCGGCAAGATCGCCGAGGTCTCGGCCGAGCTCGGCTTCTCGGCGCAGAGCAACTTCACCCGCTTCTTCCTGCAACCAGGTGGGCGTCGCTGCCCTCCGGAGTACCGCCGCGCGGCCTCGCGCCCGGAACGGACGACCCGAGCCGAAGGACGTGACCCACGCTGAGTGCGCGCACGCCGTGTGCGCGAGCGCCGGCATCGCTAAGCCTGTGATCTGATGAGCGCGCGGTGTCTGGCACGCGCGTTGCTTTGCGTGTTCCAACCAGGGAGGCTCAGTGGAACGCCGGCATTACGACGAGATGCGCGCGGCCGATGGCGAGGTGCGCGCGCATTTCCGCGCGCTCGCCGACTGGCTCGCCGAAACCCCGGCCGAGCGCGTTGCCGAGAAGCGCCGCGAGGCCGACCTGCTGTTCCACCGCGTCGGCATCACCTTCGCCGTCTACGGCGACGAAGCCGGGCGCCGAGCGCCTGATCCCGTTCGACACCATCCCGCGCGTCATCCCGAGGGCCGAATGGGACGACGCTCGGCCAAGGGCCTGCAGCAGCGCGTCGAGCGCGCTCAACCGCTTCCTGCACGACATCTACCACGGCCAGGAGATCCTCAAGGCCGGCGTGATTCCCGCCGAGCAGGTGCTGCACCAACGAGGCCTACCAGGTGGCGATGCTCGGCCTCGACCTGCCGAACCAGCGTGTACTCGCACGTCGCCGGCATCGACCTGATCCGGCACGACGACGGCAAGTACTACGTGCTCGAGGACAACCTGCGCACGCCCTCGGGCGTGTCGTACATGCTCGAGAACCGCAAGATGATGATGCGGCTGTTCCCGGAGCTGTTCGCGCGCCAGCACGTGCATCCGGTCGAGCACTATCCCGGCCTGCTGCTCGAGACGCTGCGCGCGCGCCGCGCCGCCGCGGCGCGCGCGATCCGGTGGTCGCCGTGCTGACGCCCGGCCAGCACAACAGCGCCTACTTCGAGCACGCCTTCCTCGCGCAGCAGATGGGCGTCGAGCTGGTCGAGGGCGCGGATCTGTTCGTGCAAGGACGGCTACGTCTACATGCGCACCACCAGCGGCCGCCAGCGCGTCGACGTGATCTACCGGCGCATCGACGACGCCTTCCTCGATCCGCTCGCCTTCCGCCAGGACTCGCTGCTCGGCGTGCCGGGCCTGCTCGTCGGCGTACCGCGCCGGCAACGTCGCGCTCGCCAACGCCATCGGCACCGGCGTCGCCGACGACAAGTCGACCTACCCGTACGTGCCCGAGATGATCCGCTTCTACCTCGGCGAGGAGCCGATCCTGCACAACGTGCCGACCTGGCAGTGCAGCGAAGCCGACGATCTGCGAACTTGTGTCTGGACAAACTCGACGAGCTGGTGGTGAAGGAAGTGCAGGGCTCGGGCGGCTACGGCATGCTGATCGGCCCGGCGGCGAAGAAGGCCGAGATCGAGGCCGTTCCGCGCGCGCATCAAGGCGAACCCGGCCAACTACATCGCGCAGCCGACGCTGTCGCTCTCCACCTGCCCGACCTTCGTCGAGCAGCGGCATCGCGCCGCGCCACGTCGACCTGCGGCCGTACGTGCTCTCCGGCAAGGAAGTGAAGCTGGTGCCCGGCGGCCTGACCCGCGTCGCGCTCAACGAGGGCTCGCTGGTCGTCAATTCCTCGCAGGGCGGCGGAACGAAAGACACCTGGGTGGTCGACTAGATGCTCTCGCGCGTCGCCGACCGGATCTTCTGGATGTAGCCGCCAGATGGAGCGCGCGGAGAACACGGCGCGCATCCTGGGCGTGACGTCCGAACCTGGTGCTGTTCGGCACCGCGCGACGTGCAGGAGCAGAACCTGCTCGCGCCGCTGTCGATCACCGGCACCGAGGAGCGCGTACCGCGAGCAGCACGACAAGCTCGACGCTGCCCGGCGCTGATCGAGTTCATGGCGCTCGACGAGAAGAACCCGTCGCTCGATCTACAGCTGCCTGCAAATGGGCGCGCGAGAACGCGCACGCGGTGCGCTGGCAGATCACCTCCGAGATGTGGGAGACGCTGAACGCCACCTGGCTCGAGATGCGCGCGCATCCGGCGCGACGCGCGTCACCGGCGCCGGCGCGACCGCGTTCTTCGACTGGGTGAAGGACCGCTCGCACCTGTTCCGCGGCGTCACCTACGGCACCATCGTGCGCGGCGAAGCGTTCAACTTCTCGCGCCTGGGCACCTTCCTCGAGCGCGCCGACAACACCGCGCGCATCCTCGACGTGAAGTACCACATCCTGCTGCCCTCGGTCGAGGACGTCGGCGGCGCGCTCGACTACTACCAGTGGACGGCGCTGCTGCGCTCGGTGTCGTCGTTCGAGACCTACCGCACGCTCTACCGCGACCAGATCTTCCCGATCAAGGTGGCGCAGCTGCTGATCCTCGAGCGGCGCATGCCGCGCTCGCTCGCCGCCTGCTTCGACCAGGTGAAGCGAGGCGATCGACCGCATCGCGCGGCCAGAACGACGCGCCGGCGAAGCGGCCTCGCCTATGAGCTGCACGCGCGCCTGACGCTACGCCGACATGGAGGAGGTCTTCCAGGGCGGGCTGCACGAGTACCTGACCGCAGTGCCTCGACGACATCGGCGAGCTCGGCAACCGCATCCAGCGAGCCTACCTGGGGACGGTATGAGATTCTCGATCACCCACGCATTCAACTATGCGTACGACTCGCCGGTGCGCGCAGTCGACGCAATACCTGCGCCTCACGCCGCGCGACACGGCACGCCAGAAGGTCCTCGATTGGAAGCTCGACACTCCCGGGCAGCTGCGCTGCGTAGCGACGGCTACGGCAACGTGCTTGCACGTCCTGACGCTCGACACGGCGGTGTACGAGATCGGGATCGAGGCCGAGGCACCGTCGAGACCTCCCCAGCCTGGACGAGCCCTCCGATTTCGCCGGCGCGCCGCTCTCGCTCGCTCCTGTTCCTGCGCCGGACCGGCGCTGACGCGCGCCGACGAGACGCTCGGCGCGCTCGCCGAGAAGTTCCGCCGCCGGCGTCGGCACGCTTTCCGGCTTGCGCGAGCTCGCCGCGGCGGTTCATCGGCAGCGATCCCGCGGGCTCGGCGGCCGATGCCGTCGCACGCCTTCATCGCCTGCTGCCGACACCTGGGCGTGCCGGCGCGCTATGTCTCGGGATACATGTATCTCACCGAAGAAGCCGGTGCCGGCGCAATCGCGACTGCACGCCTGGGCGGAAGCCTGGGTGGTCGATCGCTGGCGCAGCTTCGATGTCGTGCACGACAGCCCGATCGGCGAGATGCACATCAAGATCGCGCGTCGGCGCCGGACTACCTGACGCATGTCCCGATGCGCGGCGTGCGCACCGGCGGCGGCAGCGGAAACCCTGATTGCGCAGGTGCAAGTGATGACCGGAGGGCCAGCAGTGACGCATTCACGTCGCTCTGAACCACGTCACCCGCTACCGCTACGACCGGCCGATCGCGCTCGAGCCCGCAGGTGGTGCGGCTGCGCCCGCGCCGCACGCGCGCACGCCGGTGCACGCCTACTCGCTCGAGCGTCGCGCCGGAGAAGCACTTCGTCAACTGGCAGCAGGACCCGCAGTCGAACTGGCTCGCGCGCCTCGTGTTCCCGGAGAAGACGCGCGAGCTGCGCGATCGAGGTCGATCTGGTCGCCGAGATGTCGGTCATCAACCCGTTCGACTTCTTCCTCGAGCCGCAGCGCCGAGAACTTCCCGTTCCAGCTACGACGCCTGCGCAGCTGCACGAACTGGAGCCCTACCTCGCAAAGATGCCCGCTGACGCCGCGCTTCAAGGCCTACCTCGACGACGATCCCGCGCGCGCCGAAGCCGACCGATCGACTTCCTGGTCGACGCTCAACCGGCAGCTCGCGCAGGACGTCGCGCTACCTCATCCGCATGGAGCCGGGCGTGCAGACGCCGGAGGAGACGCTCGCAGCTGGCGAGCGGCTCGTGCCGCGACTCGGGCTGGCTGCTGGTGCAGCTCCTGCGCCACCTCGGCATCGCCGCGCGCTTCGTCTCCGGCTACCTGATCCAGCTCAAGCCCGACGTGAAGTCGCTCGACGGCCCGTCGGGCACCGGCGCCGACTTCACCGACCTGCACGCCTGGTGCGAGGCCTACCTGCCCGGCGCCGGCTGGGTCGGCCTCGATCCGACCTCGGGCCTGCTCGCGGGCGAAGGCCACATCCCGCTCGCCTGCACGCCCGAGCCGTCGCAGCGCCGCGCCGATCACCGGCGCGCACCGAGAAGTGCGAGGTCGAGTTCTGCGCACGACGATGCGCATCGAGCGCGTGCTGCGAGGCGCCGCGCGTCACCAAGCCCTACACCGAGGCGCAGTGGAGCGACGATCGACGCGCTCGGCCAGCGCGTCGACGCCGACCTCGAGGCGCGCGACGTGCGCCTCACGATGGGCGGCGAGCCGACCTTCGTCTCGATCGACGATCGCGACGGCGCCGAGTGGAACACCGAAGCGATGGGGCCGAACAAGCGCAAGCTTGGTTTGACTCTGCTGTCAAAGCTAAAGCAGAGATACGCGCAAAACGGACTGCTCCATCTCGGCCAGGGCAAGTGGTACCCGGGCGAGCAGCTGCCGCGCTGGTCGCTGTCGTGCTTCTGGCGCAAGGACGGCGAGCCGGTGTGGAACGATCCGGCGCTGTTCGCCGACGAAGGCACGGACCTACGGCGCGACCGAGCGCAGGCGGCGCTGTTCCTGCGCACGCTCGCGGCGAGGCTCGGCCTCGACGCGAAGTACGTGTTCCCGCCTACGAGGACACCTGGTACTACCTGTGGCGCGAGCGCAAGCTGCCCGCGAACGTCGATCCGTTCGACTCGCGCCTCGACGACCCGCTCGAGCGCGCGCGGCTGCGCAAGCTGTTTCACCAGGGCCTGGACAAGGTCGCCGGTCATGTCTCTCCCGTTGCAAAGAGAGAACAATGCGCTGGCGAACGGGACGCTGGTTCCTGCGCGACGAGCGCTGCTACCTGGTCCCCGGCGATTCGCCGCTCGGCCTGCGCCTGCCGCTCGACTCGCTGCCCTGGGCCGCGGCCGCCGACCGGCCGGCGATTCACGCGCCGGATCCGTTCCAGAATTGCAGCCGTTGCTCCCGCGGCGCGAAAAATTGTCGTTCAGGACGAGAAAGCCACGGCGGCAGCGGCACCGAACCGCGCCCCGGCCCTGTTCGAATCGGCCGCCTGGATCACGCGCACCGCGATCTGCGCCGAGCCGCGGAACGGCGTGCTCTACGTCTTCATGCCGCCGGCTGAAGCGCTCGAGGACTACCTCGCAGCTGGTCGCCGCGGTCGAAGCCACCGCCGCCGAGCTCGGCATGCCGCGTGCGTGCTCGAAGGCTACGAGCCGCCGCGCGATCCGCGCCTCGAGGCGCTGCGCATCACGCCCGACCCCGGCGTGCTGGAAGTCAACGTCCAGCCGGTGAAGAGCTGGGCCGAGCTGGTCGACAACACCACGCTTCCTCTACGACGCAGGCGCGCGAGACGCGGCTCACGCACCGAGAAGTTCATGCTCGACGGCCGCCACACCGGCACCGGCGGCGGCAACCACTTCGTGCTCGGCGGGCCGACCGCCGGCGGACTCGCCGTTCCTGCGCCGGCCCGACCTGCTCGCGCAGCCTGGTCGCCTACTGGCACAACCACCCGTCGCTCTCGTACCTCTTCTCGGGCATGTTCATCGGCCCGACCAGCCAGCACCCGCGCGTCGACGAGGCGCGCAACGATTCGGTCTACGAGCTGGAGATCGCTTTCGCGCGAGCTGCAAAGCCAGGCAAGTCGCAAGTCCGCCCTGGCTGGTCGATCGCCTGTTCCGCAACCTGCTGATCGACGCCACCGGCAACACCCACCGCGCCGAGTTCTGCATCGACAAGCTGTACTCGCCCGACGGCCCGACCGGGCGCCTCGGCCTGCTCGAGCTGCGCGGCTTCGAGATGCCGCCGCACGCGCGCATGTCGCCTGACGCAGCAGCTGCTGCTGCGCGCGCTGGTCGCCGCGCTTCTGGCAGCGAGCCCTACCGCCCGCGCGGCTGGCGCGCTGGGGCACCGAGCTGCACGACCGCTTCATGCTGCCGCAGTTCGTCTGGCAGGACTTCGAGGACGTGATCGCACGAGACCGCCGAGGCCGGCTACCCGCTGCAGCGCCGACTGGTTCGCGCCGCACTTCGAGTTCCGCTTTCCGCGCATCGGCGAGTTCGCCGCGCGCGGCGCGCGCTCGAGCTGCGCACCGCGCTCGAGCCCTGGAACGTGCTGGGCGAGGAAGGCGCCGCCGGCGGCACCGCGCGCTACGTCGATTCGTCGGTCGAGCGCCTGCAGGTGCGCGCCACCGGCCTCGTCGGCGAGCGCCACGTGCTCACCTGCAACGGCCGCGCGCTGCCGCTGCAGCCCACCGGCAACGTCGGCGAATTCGTCGCCGGCGTGCGCTACCGCGCCTGGCAGCCGCCGGTCCGCGCTGCATCCCGACCATCGGCGTGCACGCGCCGCTCGTCTTCGACCTCGTCGACACCTGGATGAGCCGCTCGCTGGGCGGCTGCCAGTACCACGTCGTCGCATCCCGGCGGCCGCGCGCACGAGGACTTCCCGGTCAACGCCTACGCCGCCGAAGGCCGGCGCCTCGCGCGCTTCTCGCGCACCGCCCACACGCCCGGTCGCGTCGCAGTGCGCGCCGAAGAGCGCAACCCGAACTTCCCGTTCACGCTCGACCTGCGGCGCTGAGTCGTGATCGAATCGCTGCCGCTCGCGGTCACCCACGTCTCGACGATGCTCGGCGAGAGCGCCCTGACCAACGCCACCGGGTTTTCTTCGAGCGCGACGAGCGCCTGTTCGTGGTGACCAGCCGGCACGTGGTGCATGACGAAGCCGAGCGAGCACTACCCGGACCGCATCGAGATCGAGCTGCACGTCGATCCGGTGAACCTCGGCGAGACCGTGCAGTTCTCGATTCCGCTCTACCGCGACGGCAAGTCGCTCTGGCGCGAGGGGCTCGATTCGGCCGGCGCGATCGACGTCGGTCGCGCTGGAACTCGAGCGCGAGGCCGCTCCCCAAGACGCTGCTGATGCAGCGCGTTCACGCCCGCGCACCTGGTCGGCAAGCTCGACCAGGTGGAAATGGGCAGCTCGGTGCTGATCGTCGGCTTTCCGCTGGGCGTGCACGACACGCTGCACCGCCTGCCGGTGGCGCGCCAGTCGGTGATCGCCTCGGCGTTCGGCATCCGCTTCCAGGGCAAGGGCTATTTCCTGACCGATGCGCGCATGCACCGCGGCACCAGCGGCGCGCCGGTGGTCGCGCGCAAGAGCGCGCAGCGGCGACGGCCGCTCGGATTTCCCTGGATGCTGCTCGGCGTGCACGCCTCACGGATCGACGTCGTGAATCGCGACGCCACGCCAGGACGAAAGCCTGGATCTCAACTGCGCCTGGTACGCGGACATCCTCATGACGTTGACGCAAAAGCGGCGCGGCGCCGTCAGGCATAATCCGCGCGACCGATGGCGCGAGCTGCTCGCTCGGCCTACTCGCCGGCGACCGCGAGCGCTACGACGAGATGCTGGCCGCGCCGCGCGAGCCGCGCGCGCACTGGCAGCACGCTGCTCGAGCAACTCGCCGGCGACGCCCGCCGAGGCGCATGCGCGAGCGCTGCAGTGCGGTGCAGCGCCAGGTGCGCGAGAACGGCGTCACCTACAACGTCTACGCCGATCCCGCAGGGCGCCGACCGGCCGTGGGAGCTCGACCTGCTGCCGCTGGTCCTGCCGCAGGACGAATGGGCCGGCATCGAGGCGGCGATCGCGCAGCGCGCGACGCTGCTCAACACGATCCTGGTCGACGTCTACGGCGAGCAGCGCCTGCTCGCAGGAAGGCCTGCTGCCGCCGGCGCTGGTGTACGGCCACGCCGGTTTCCTGCGCCCCTGCCGCGGCGCGCGACGCGCCCGGCGGCGTGATGCTGCACCTGTACGCCGCCGACCTCGCGCGCTCGCCCGACGGCCAGCTGGTGGGTGATCGACGACCGCACGCAGGCGCCCTCGGGCGCGGGCTACGCGCTCGGAGAACCGCATCGTCATCTCGCGCGCCTTCCGCGGAGCTCTTCCGCGACCTGCAAGGTGCAGCGCCTGGCGAGCTTCTTCGCCACGCTGCGCGACAGCCTCGCGCACTGGGCGCCGCGCCGGACGGCGCCGGCGCCGCTGACCGTGCTGCTGACGCCGGGTCCGCTCAACGAAACCTATTTCGAGCATACCTACCTCGCGCGCTACCTCGGCATCCCGCTGGTCGAGGGCAGCGACCTCACGGTGCGCGAGGACTAGCGTCTGGCTGAAGACGCTCTCGGGCCTGCAGCGCGTGCACGCGATCCTGCGGCGCCTGGACGACGACTACTGCGACCCGCTCGAGCTGCGCAGCGATTCGGCGCTCGGCATCGCCGGCCTGGTGGACGCGGTGCGCCGCGGCAACGTGCTGGTCGCGAACGCGCTCGGCTCGAACCTGCTCGAGATCGAGCGCGCTGCTCGGCTTCCTGCCGCGCCTGTGCGAGCGCCTGCTCGGCGAAGCCGCTGAAGATGCCCTCGGTCGCGACCTGGTGGTGCGGCGAGCCGGCGGCGCTCGCCGACGTGATCGGCGAAGCTCGATCGCCTCGTGATCAAGGCGCGCCTATTCCGCAGATGCGCGTCGAGCCGATGTTCGGCGAGGACCTCGACGAGCGCGGCAGGCGCGCGTCACCGCGATGCTCGCGCGCGCGCCCGCACGATGTACGTCGCGCAGGAGCTGGTGCAGCTGTCGCAGGCGCCGGTCTGCGACCGCGCGCATCACGCGGCTGCTGCGCGCGCGCCATCGGCCTGCGCGTCTACGCCTGCGCCAGCCCGAACGGCTACGTGGTGATGCCCGGCGGACTGACGCGCGTCGCGAGCGCCGCCGACGCGCGCGTGATCTCGATGCAGCGCGGCGGCTCGAGCAAGGACACCTGGGTGCTGGCCGCCGGGCCGGTCAGCACCTTCAGCCTGCTGCAGCGCGCAGATCAGGCCGCAGGACCTGGTGCGCACCGGCACTGAACCTGTCCAGCCGCGTGGTGGAGAACCTGTACTGGTTCGGCCGCTACAGCGAGCGCTGCGACGCCATGGCGCGCCTGCTGCGCGTCGCGCTCGGCGCGCGTCGTCGACGAGATGCCCGGGCGACGACGAGCGAGTCGCGGGCCGGTCATCGTCGAGCCTGCTGCGCGCACGCCGGCATCTTCGCCGACGGCGCGAGCCGATGCCGAGGCGATCGCCGATCTGCGCGCAGCGCTGCGCGCGGCGGTCACCGACGACTCGCGCCCGGCCTGGCCGAGCGGCCTGCAGGCAGCTGCTGCGCGTCGCATCGCAGCTGCGCGAGCGGCTGTCGCTCGACAACTGGCGCACGCTCAACCGCATGACGCGCGCGCCTCGCAGCGCAACCGCGGCCGCCGCGATCCCGCTGTCCGAGATGCTCGGCGAGCTCGACGCGCGACATCGCCGCGTTCACGACGCTGTCCGGCTTCGCGCTCGACGGCATGACGCGCGACCCGGGCTGGCGCTTCCTGTCGATCGGGCGGCGCATCGAGCGCCTGCAGTTCGCTGTGCGCGATGCTGCAGCAGGCGCTCGCCGGGCCCGCCGGACACGGACCTGACCTGGCTGCTGCGGCTCGCCGACTCGATCATCACCTACCGCGCGCGCTACATGGCGCGGCCCGGAATGGCTGCCGGTGCTCGACCTGCTGGTGCGCGACGACGCCAACCCGCGCTCGATCGCCTTCCAGCTGCACGGGCCTGCACGATTTCGTCGCGCCGCTGATCGAGGATGCTTACGGCGAATTCGGCGACGAGCGCTTGCGAAGCCGCGCCGCGCGATCGCTGCGAAGCGCTCGATCCGGCGCGCCGACCTGCAGCCACGGCAGCGCGCGCCTCGGCAGCGCTGCTCGACGACTGGCACGACGCCTCGTCGCGCCTCGTCCGAGCAGCTCGGCCTGCGCTTCTTCAGCCACGTCGGCGAAGTCAAGCCGGCAGACGTTCGCGACGTGATGCGGCCACCGATGCGCTGCAGTCGTCCACGAAACGCGTCTACAACTACGCGAGCCCGGTGGTGCTGTCGCAGCAGCTGCTGCACCTGACGCCGCGCGTGCTGCCTTGCCAGGCGCTGCGACGCGCACCGCATCGCGATCGAGCCCGCGCCGGCGAGACTCGACGAGCGCGACGACTACTTCGGCAACCACGGTGACGCAGATCATGCTCGCCGCGCCGCACGCGACGCTGTCGGTGCGCGCCGAATCGCAGGTCGAGGTCGCGCGCGCGCGCCGCGCTCGCCGCGCCGCGGGCGCCTGGGAGGCAGTGCGCGACCGCCTGCGCCGGCGCCGGCGCGCGCTGCTCGAGCCGATGCAGTTCCTGTACGAATCGCCGCACGTCGAGACTCTGCCGCGAGCTCGCCGACTACGCCGCGAACCGAGCTTCGCGCGCGGCCGCGACGCTGCTCGACGCGGCGCTCGACCTCACGCGCCGCATCCACGCGCGATTTCACGTTCGACCCGAAGGCGACCAGCGTCTCGACGCCGCTGCGCGAGGTGCTCGCGCAAGCGCCGCGGCGTGTGCCAGGACTTCGCGCACTTGATGATCGGCTGCCTGCGCACGCTCGGCCTCGCCGGCGCGCTACGTGAGCGGCTACATCCTCACCGCGCCGCCGCCCGGGCAAGCCGCGCCTGGTCGGCGCCGACGCCTCGCACGCCTGGGTGTCGGTCTGACTGCGGCAGGCCGCGGGCTGGGTGGACCTCGATCCGACCAACAACGTGCGTGGTCGACGACGAGCACGTCACGCTCGCCTGGGGCCGCGACTTCGGCGACGTCACGCCGATGCGCGGCGTGATCCTCGGCGGCGGCGAGCAGGAGCTGGAAGTGCGCGTCACCGTGACGCCGCGGCTAGCCGTACGCCGGTAGAATCGTGTCGCATGGCCGACCGCAAGTTCGGCATCGAGACGCTTTGCCTGCACGCCGGGCAGATCCCCGATCCGGCCACCGGCGCGCGCGCCGCGCCGATCTACCAGACCACCTCGTTCGTGTTCGATTCGGCCGAGCACGCGGCGAGCCTGTTCAACCTGCAGACCTTCGGCAACGTCTACTCGCGCATCTCGAACCCGACGGTGGCGGTGTTCGAGGAGCGCATGGCGGCGATCGAGAACGGCCGCGCGGCGCTCGCCTGCGCCACCGGCCAGGCCGCCGAGGCCACCGCGATCCTGACGCTGTGCAAGGCGGGCGACCACATCGTCTCGCGCCTCCACGCTCTACGGCGGCACGCACACGCTGCTCGGCGTGAACCTGAGGAAGCTCGGCATCGAGACGACGTTCGTCGATCCCGACGATCCGGAGAATTTCCGAAGCGCGATAAAACCGAACACCAAGCTGCTCTACGCCGAGACGCTCGGCAACCCGCTCATCAACATCGTCGACATCGAGGCGCTGGCGAAGATCGCGCACGAGGCGGAGATCCCGCTGGTGGTCGACAACACCGTGCCCTCGCCCTACCTGTGCCGGCCGATCGACTGGGGCGCGGACATCGTGGTGCACTCGGCGACCAAGTACATCGGCGGCCACGGCACCACCATGGGCGGGGTGATCGTCGAGTCGGGCAAGTTCAACTGGGGCAACGGCAAGTTTCCCGGAGTTCACCACGCCCTCGCCCGGCTACCACGGCGTCATCTTCCACGAGACCTTCGGCGACTTCGGCTACACCATGAAGGCGCGCATGGAGATCATGCGCACCTTCGGCCCGGCGCTGTCGCCGATGAACGCCTGGCTGCTGCTGCAGGGGCTCGAATCGCTGCCGGTGCGCATGGACCGGCACTGCGCGAACGCGCTCGCGGTGGCGAAGTTCCTGAAGGACCACCCGCGGGTGGCCTGGGTGAACTACCCGGGCCTGCCGGACAACAAGTACTTACGCTCTAGCGCAGAAATACCTGCCCAAAGGCGCGTCCGGCCTGCTCAACTTCGGCGTCGAAGGGCGGCGCGAAGGCGGGCGAGAAGTTCATCGAGGCGGCGCAGTTCATGAGCCACCTCGCCAACATCGGCGACGCGAAGACGCTGATCATCCACCCGGCCTCGACCACGCACCGGCAGATGAGCGACGAGGATCAGCTGAAGGCCGGCGTCACGCCCGACATGGTCCGCATGTCGGTCGGCATCGAGTCGCTCGACGACATCCTCTGGGACATCGACCAGGCACTCAACGAGGCGGGAAAGCATGATCAGCTACCAGTTCATCGAACACGGCAAGCCGCTGCAGAAGGTCGCTGCACGAGACGCCCAAACCGCACGGGCACCGAAGTGCTGGTGCGCATCACGCGCTCGGGCGTGTGCCACTCCGACCTGCACATCTGGGACGGCTACTTCGACCTGGGCGGCGGCAAGCACTTCTACGTGAAGGACCGCGGCTGCATTCCGCCCTTCACGCTGGGCCACGAGCCGTTTGGCATTGTCGAGGCGATCGGGTCCAAAAGCGAAAGGCGTGAAGGTCGGCCAGAAGAGACATCGTCTATCCCGTGGATCGGCTGCGGCAAGTGCGCCGTGTGCAAGGCGGGCCAGGACAACTACTGCGTCTCGGGCTCGCGCTTCCTCGGCGTCAACCGCGCCCGGCGCCTACTCGACGCCACGTCCTGGTGCCCGCACCCGAAATACCTGGTGGACACCAGCGGGCATCGACGACGCCTTCGCCGCCACGCTCGCCTGCTCGGCGCTCACCGCCTACAGCGCCATCGGCAAGCTGCCGCGAGCTCGGGCCCAAGGACTGGGTCGCGGTGCTCGGCTGCGGCGGCCTCGGGCCTGATCGGCGTCTCGGTGCTGCGCGCCAAGGGCGTGAAGAACATCATCGCCTGCGACATCGACGAAGCGCAAGCTCGCCGCGGCGAAGAAGCTGGGCGCGAAACTGACGCTGGACACGCGCGCGCCCGACGCGGCGCAGAAGCTGCAGGCGCTGGCGATGGGCAGCTCGCCGGCGCCATCGACCTGCGTCGGCATGCCGGCGACCGCGGCGCTCGGCCTCGCGCGCGCTGCAGGAAGGGCGGGCGCTACGTCCTCTGCGGCCTGTTCGGCGGCGAGCTGACGCATGCCGCTGCCGCCGATCGCGCAGCGCGCCATCGGCATCCGTCGGCTCCTACGTCGGCAACCTCGCAGGAACTGAAGGAAGTGGTGGCGCTGGCGAAAAAGAAGAAGCTCAAGCCGACTGCCGGTCGACGCACGCGCCCGCGCGGCCGAAGTGAACGCAGATCCTCGAGGACCTCAAGGCCGGCAAGGTGCTCGGCCGCGTCGTGCTCGCTCTAACGCCGCGTCTCAGCGCCTCGGCCACTCTCCTTCATCTGTGCGCCGGATGCGGCGCGCCAGGGTTTCTCCGCGACGATGTATTCAAGCTGACCGCCACCCCCTTTGAACACCAGGGAGCTCGCGTCGTCGAACAGGCCGAATCCCTGCACTTTCTGAATATTCACGTACCCGGAAGCGTTGAGGAAATAGCCGAGGAATTCCTCGTTCGGGCCGACGACGTGATAGTCGTACCCGTCGACATGCCCGCCGAACAGCATGCGCATGACATGAAAAACGCTCATCGACCGTGAGTCCGTCCTTGTCGAGCAGAAATCCGGCGACGCGTCCATGTCCGGGACACTCACGCAGACTCTGCCGCCGGGAACAGAGCACCCGGTTCCACCCGATAAGGGCGTTCGCCAACTCGTCGCCTGTAATCCAGGTGCGCGACGACGTGCGACGCATAGATCGCGTCGAACGTGTCGGCGCCAAAACACGCGACAAGGTCGTTCGGCGTTGCAGACGTGGTCCACATAGGGCGCCGGATCTGCAGTTCAGACCTCCCAGCCCTCGGACTTGACGGTCCCGCCGATGTCGCAGCTTCCTGGACACCCGCGCCCCGTTCGACTGTGCTATCCGGCATCCGTTTCGGCGCCCCTCTTCCACATCAGCGAGGCGAAGAGCGCTCCCACTGCCGCCGGCGGCAGCGCCATAGAATGCTGTCGACGAACATCGCGAGATCGGGCCACATTGCCGCGCGCGGTCGCCGTCGGGCAGCACATATTCGGCGACCAGCGGGAGCGCCGGAACCAGCGCAGCAGGACGCGAGCCACGCCAGCACGAGGTGCATCCCGGCGCCTTCAATGCGAAGGCGACCGTCTGGCAAATGCAATTGCCGCGAAGTCCCACATTACTGGGTTTCCCGGGACGTTACGCCATCGACCCGGCCCCGGCAGCGCCGACAGGCCACGCCGCCCGTGCCGGAAGTCGCCGCTTCGCGCCAGGGGGAGCGATGTTGCCCGAGCCTGCGTGACCCCGATCGAGGCCGGGCACGACGCCGGCCCGAAAAACCTGGTCGTCTTGCCGCTGCATGCGCCTGCAATGTCGACCTTGCGCGGATACTCATCTCCGAGGCCAAAACCGACCGAGAACCTGCCTCGCACGCTCTGCCGCGAGCTCCAGCACGCGCGACGTGGCGCCCTCGCAGACCACGACGCTGCACGAGCCGTCTTCGGGTGCCACGCCGCACTGATCTGGTCCCAGGCTGTCCAGGGTCCCCGCAATAATCCGGCCAGGAACATCGCCGCGGCAGCTATGACCTTCATTTTCATCCGTGGTTTACCCTCGTCCTCGCCTGCCGGCGCCCGCTGCGGCGTCCTTGTTGGGCCACTCAAACCCGTCGCGCCGCGGAATCACGGGTCTCTTCAATCAGCTCTAGCGCTGTATGTCGATTCTCGCACCACCGTCCGCGAAATCCTGCAGCATAGGCACGCGACAATCCACCAAATTTGCGCGATTGGGATCGCGCAAGAGAAGAGCGCTTGCTGGTACGCGCGCGAACGCGATGCGCCTCCTCTTTGCGCCTCGCGCATCGCCTTCTCGTTGCCGTATGCGCGCAACAGCCGCGTCCGGCATGCCGCTTGCAGTTCCGCCAAAGCGCTGGCGTTGCGCTCGACACTTGCCGCGTGCCTCGGCGACTTCATCGCTTTGGTTGCCGGATCGACTTCCCGCACACGAACTTGCGGGTTGTCGTCATTCTCGTACCCGATCAGGCAATTTGCGGTAAGAAAATCAAATTGCTGCGCGATAGCAGCGCCTGTCGTCACGCCAATAAGCGCAAAGCACAAAGCGACACGACATGGCTGTTTCATGCCGTGCTCCGCACCTGGGCTAATGGCCCGTCGCTATCCCGCTCACTCCCGGGCCCGACCGGCGAGGCGAAACGCCCAGACGCAAAGCGCCCCCGCCACGAATATGGCTACCCAAGATACCCAAAGCGGGACCACCCAGTCCGCCACCTGGGCGGAGCCAATTCATCAGGAGCACTGGCCGCATGACATGACGCCAGCAGTTCCGAAGACAGCACCTGTTGGTTTGAATGTACGTGCGCATAGTGTCTGGTTCCTCTCGAAGAAGATTGCTAGGCCGACATGACGCTGGCCTTGAAATACCTGAGTGGGCAACGTCATTCGTGCGATTGCCAGGCCGGCCAATATCAAACTGGATTCGCTTTACGCCAGAGCGACTTTTTACGCCTTTCCGGTTGTGGATTGCGTCCCATGGAATAAACAGGGGCTTGTGGCCAGGCCGAAGGAAGAAGGGCACCGAGACAAAAGGCCCTGGGGGCGCCGACCGCCTCGAATGGTCAGGCAATTGTTGTAAGAGACGACTCCGACGCGGCCGCTTTTGACCGACCGACCGCTCGCCAACGGGCTCGAGCGTTGTTGCGTAGCTCTGCGAAATGCGGTGCCAGCCACTGGCTAAGGACAGAACGCTGCAAACAAGGGAAAAAAAGACCGCCAGGATCGCGACAAACGGGGCAATGACGATTACCGCCAGCACTGGCCCAGGCAGTTGTCCGGTCACCGGCCCCTGGCATATTCCGCTAACGGCTTACCCCGCGCGCTGAACCAAGCAGGAGAAGCAGCCGCGTTTGGCGACTGTGCGAGGTGAATGTGGCGAACTTCCGGATCGCCGAATAGCGGTTCGATCTCTGCGGCGACCTCCCGGCCTTCGCCGTTCGCAGCGACGATCATATGCGCCTTATCGTACGCACGCACGGGAATGAGTCGAAGCCGGACACGCTCAGGAATCGCGCCAATTGGGGACATCTGTTGCTGCGCCCCGCGGCGCATAAGATGGGCCCAGACGCTCTGTAGGCAGTCGGCTGGCTGATGCTCGTAGGGCAGGAGCAGCAGCTCGTCGCCGACTTCGGCGTCAGCAGGCTGACCCGACACGGGTAGCGGGCTTGGACTTCGCGATCACGCGATGGGCGCCCCGGGCCGAGTTGCTCCGTTGACAGGCGGAACAGCGGTTCCAAACGGCTCAGGCGACAGGCCGACAAGCTGGAAGGAGGGCATGAGGCGGAAAGTTCGGGTTCTCGAATCCTTGCTGCCAGCGGCTCCAGCGCTCGCCAGTTTCGGACCGTGCAATTTGAGACGATCCCGGCGATTCAACCGCAGGCGAAGTACAGGCCCTGCGTATTGGCAAATCAGATAACTCTGTTCAGCTTGCCAATCAAACGACATAACGACCGCGGTCAAACCAGTCGATGTACATCCCCAGCAACGCAACAAGCATCGAGAAAGTATCGCCACGCCGGGCTCACTAATTTTCGCTGCCAACAAAAAATGATCGTACCAGCGAGAGCGGCAAACGAAACGACGATGCCTGCAAAAACCTTTAGCGTTCTACTCTATGTTTGTCTTGTTAGGAGGCTTGGAGCTGCTTCTACGGCACAGGATCCCGCTTCACTGCGACTTGAAGTGCACTTCTTCACGTTCAGTGGGCCTTTGATGAACTTGTATTCGGTGTCGTCAGTAGACGCCACGCCATGTACAGCGGTCGTTCCGGCGGTGACGGCACGTGAAGCTCAGCTGTCTTCTTGCGCATCTCGTGTCGTCAGGCAGGACACATTACGCAATGTCCTTCGGATCGCCGTCATGAGATCCCGATGCGGCGAGACGCGCCTGACCAGCGACGTGGCTTTGCGTCCCCGTCCGGCCGAACAAACGCCTTCCAACCGGGCTAGCTCGACGAGGAAGGCTTCTGCGACGTAACGATCTTGTCAGGACGCACCGGGCAATATCAAAGCACGGCCATGTACGTGTGGTGATGCCGCGAAGGTCACCACAGACGAGCGCCGAGCAGAAACATGTTCAGGCCTAACGTCTCGGTTCCAGTCGCGGCGCGCGAAGCGGTTATCGGCTGGACCCGTTTCGATGCGGAGGCGTCAGCGGGGCACCCTCCGCCATGAAACTCAATGGAGTGCCGATTGTTCATCAGAAAAGATCCGGAATAGCGCGCCTCTGATTTACCGCTGCGTCTTCTCGAACTTGTTAATCGCCTCCAGGTAAGGCGAAGGCAACCACAACTAAAGGCGGATGTAGCACCCATGGCCGTGCAATCCTGAAGTAGCGGGTCGATTCCATATCCGGAGCCAACCAATTCCTGAGATCGAAGAAGACGGACATGTCACCTGGCTTCGTAGCTTCGCCACGTGCTTCGTCAATGCATTCGTGTTACGTGGCGGCTGATCATGAATCATCAGAACCTTGTGGCAAAGGAGATAACCGCCCGCGCGCGCGCGCGCGCGCGCGCGCGCGCGCGCGCGCACGCGCGCGCCCATCTGAGGTACTCTTGCCGTGTTTTTCCTGCATTTAATGTCCCCTTCCCAGCAGCCGTTGAAAGGCTTGGTTGAAACCTATAAGTGACGCCCAACGTTCGCTTAGGCCACCTTGCGGTTGCAGTAGATCCCACAAGGTTTCGTACAGATCCCGGAACACTGCCGTCCGTAAGGGCATGTCAGCGCGACCGCACACTGCGCAGCTCTACCGCCCCGTGCCCGATAGGCGAGGTGCGATCCACACGTTCAAAGTCTGCGTCGGTGTACAGGAAGAGGAACACGCGCCCTCCCGTTTGATTGCCCACTTGCTGCGCTTGTTCAGGCGTTGATGCCTGGGCCAGAAGCAGTGCTACCTGCCCCTGGGCTGGGATGCCGGACAACTACCCAACGTTTGGCTTGTTCGGGAACTGGTGTCCTCAACGAACTGGAAGCCAAGGACTCCGACATAGAACGCCAGCGCTTCGTCGTACTCCTGGACGACAACAGAGACAAGACCAAGCGCCTGTGCCATAGGGGTTGAAGATTCTTCCGCCTGCGGGGGTTTCCACCGTGCGAACTAACGTGTGGTTGGCTTAATGGTTGACACCCACGCCTTCACCTAGTTCAGGGCCATTGTGCGCCCCCTGCGTCGATCATCGGCGCTGGCAGGTCATGTGTCGTTCAGTGAATTTAACGCGTTTAACGACTGCGACATTCAGAGCGGACGGCGAGGATCAACTGGCAGCTCCACCTGCAGGCGCCCCCCGCCTGCTCGATCAGGTACGCGATGGGAAGGGAATGCGGCCAGCCCCAACCGGGTTGACCAGATGATCGCGTCGCGGATTCCCATCGTGATATTTTTGCGAAACCCAGCGCATGATTATGGAAATGCGTCTTGCGCTTCTCTACGGCATTACAGTAAAACAACTCAATCAGCGGGTGAAGTATAGCAGGGGAGGGGAAGAATTCCTCAACCGGACAAAGGCGGCGCGCTCGCGCCAGCACCACAGGTGTCCATCTTTCCATGAGCGTTCCTTTCTCCCTGGCAATTCCTGACTGGCCTTTTTCCCACACACGAAATGCTGTTTGCAGAGGAACATTGGTCTGCCTGCACGTCACCGCAACCGCTCGCGCGCGCAGGCGGGCTGCAGATGCTCGCCGCGGGCGGCAGCGCGGTCGATGCGATCCTCGCCACCGCGATCACGCTGACGCTGGTCGAGCCGGTGTCGAACGGCATCGGCTCGGACGCCTACGCCATCGTCTGGGACGGCAAGCAGCTGCACGGGCCTGAACGCCTCGGGGCGCTCGCCCGCGGCCTGGACGCCGGAGTACTTCGCAAGCCGGCAAGGCGTGCCGGTGCGCGGCTGGGACTCGGTGAGCGTGCCGGGCTGCGTCGTCGGCCTGGGTCGAGCTGCACGCGAAGTTCGGCAAGCTGCCGTTCGAGAAGCTCTTCGAGCGCGGCGATCCGCTACGGGCGCGACGGGTTTCATCGTCTCGCCGACCATCGCCGGGCAGTGGGCGAAGCAGGTGCCGGAACTCAAGGTGCAGCCGGGCTTCGCCGAGGCGTTCCTGCCGGGCGGCCGCGCCGCCGCGCCGGGCGAGCGTGTTCAAGTTGCCCGACCACGCGGCGACGCTGGAGAAGATCGCCGCCGACGAAGCGGCGAAGCGTTCTACCGCGGCGAGCTCGCCGAGAAGATCGAGGCGCATGCCAAGCAGCAACGGCGGCGCGATGCGCGTCGTCGGACCTCGCCGCGCACGCGTCCGACTGGGTCGGCACCGCTCGACGATGGACTACCGCGGCTACACGCATCCACGAGATCCCGCCGAACGGCCAGGGCATCGTCGCGCTGATGGCGCTCGGCATCCTCGAGCACTTCGACATGGCCTCGCTCCCGGTGGATTCGCGCCGACAGCTTGCACCTGCAGATCGAGGCGGTGAAGCTCGCCTTCGCCGACGCGCTCGCCTACGTCGCCGACATCGACTACATGCCGTTCACGCCGCAGCAGCTGCTGGACAAGGACTATCTGAAGCGAGCGCGCGAAGCTGATCGACCGGACAAGCGCGCAAGCCTTCGCCGCCGGCAAGCCGCCGCAGGGCGGCACGGTCTACCTCACCGCGGCCGACGCCTCCGGAATGATGGTGTCGATGATCCAGTCGAACTACATGGGCTTCGGCTCGGGCGTGGTGGTGCCGGGCACCGGCATCTCGCTGCAGAACCGCGGCGCCACCTTCGTCGCTGCAGCGAAGGCCACCCGAACCGCGTCGGCCCGAAGAAGCAGCCCTACCAGACCATCATCCCGGGCTTCGTGACCAAGGACGGCAAGCCCGTCATGAGCTTCGGCGTGATGGGCGGCACCATGCAGCCGCAGGGCCACGCTGCAGGTGATGGTGCGCATCGCCGACTACGGCCAGAACCCGCAGGCGGCCTGCGACGGCCCGCGCTTCCGCTGGGTGCAGGGCATGGACGTCAGCGTCGAGGACAGCTTCCCGCCGGCGATCGCTCGAGGACCTGCGCAGCGCGCGGCCACCGCATCGTCACCGTGGACGACTACAACCAGTTCGGCAGCGGGCAGATGATCTGGAAGCTCGATGGCGGCTACCTCGCGGCGAGCGACCCGCGCCGCGATGGCCAGGCGGCAGGCTTACTGAGGAATCGAGCAATGCTGAAGATCTGGGGCCGGGACGAATTCGGTCAACGTGAAGAAGGCGCTGTGGTGCGTCGAGGAGCTCGGGCCTGCCGCTACGAGCGCATCGACGCCGGCATGCAGTACGGCGTGGTGAACACGCCCGAGTACCGCAAGATGAACCCGAACGGCCTGGTGCCGACCGATGGACGACGACGGCTTCATCCTGTGGGAGTCGCACTCCATCGTGCGCTACCTGTCGGCGAAAGTACGGCAAGGGCGTGCTCTGGCCGATGGACGAGCGCACGCGCGCCGTGGCCGAACCAGTGGATGGACTGGGCGTTCTCGTTCCAGGGCAGCGTGCGCGACGCGTTCTGGAACCTGATCCGCACGCCGGCCGGACAAGCGCGACGCCGAAGGCGATCGAGGCCTCGCGCGTGAAGTCGGGCGAGATGGCGCGCGATCCTCGATGCCGCGCTCGCCGACCAGGATGTACGTCGCCGGGCGCCTTCTCGCATGGGCGACATCCCGATCGGCTGCGAGGTGCAGCGCTGGATGCGCCTGCCGATGGAGCGCCCGAAGCTGCCCAACCTCGAAGCCTGGTTCGAGCGCCTGTGCGCGCGACCGGCGTTCAAGAAGAACGTGGACATTCCGCTGTCCTGGGCGTACCACGGGTCCGCTGGCGGGAGCAGCAGCGCTGGCGGCGCTGGCACCTGCGCCGGCTTCGACAACGGACCGCGCGCGCTCCCCGGCCCGGACTGGCCGCGCGTATTTCTTCACCCGCGCGTAGAAGCGCTCCAGATCGCGCTCCTTCCTCCTGCGGCAGGTGCTTGGGTGCTCGTAGGTGGGGACCAGGTGTTGCTGGTCGCGAACGCCGCGAAAGGCAGCGTTATTCGGCACCAGTCCTTGCATAACGTTCCTGGCCCGCCAGCTTTTCCTTCAGAGAAAGCTCTCATCGAGCAACCCGCGCTTTTGCTCGCCTTGCATCGCCTCCTT
>ERZ1370068.11212-contig-9846_pt1 | contig 25655 bp, 35 predicted proteins | sample MGYA00561227_ERZ1370068 | MGnify/ENA primary metagenome ERZ1370068 (study PRJEB38410, sample SAMEA6850437) | metagenome | study: Metagenomic assessment of the ecological functions of the soil: analysis of the soil microbiota associated with the...
CCAGTTACGTATTGCTAGCGGAGCCGCGCAATTCATTCTCGCCGGCATCGCCGAATCGCATGAGCCGGAAGCGCTCATCGGGAAATCGATCGTGATCGTCGCCAACCTGGCGCCGCGCAAGATGATGGGGCTCGAGTCGAACGGCATGGTGTTGGCGGCGAGCCCCGAAGGGGGCGCCGCATTCGTGATCAATCCGGAGCCGGCGCCTCCCGGCACCCGGGTTCGCTGAAACCGCTAACCCCGATCACTTATTGCGACTTCAAGGTTGAAATCGGGTCAGACCCCAAATACAACCATGACCGATAGTCATGTCACATCGCCGGCGAGGAGTTCGTCGCCGACTTGCCGGCAGTCGTGAGCGAACGGGCGCGCGCGGTGGTGTCGCGCGCGCTCGTGATTCTCGCCGCCGAAGACGACGCCGAGATCGCGCGCGCGCGAAACGGTGCTCGAGGCCTGGCCCGAGTGCCGGTTTCGCGGTCGGCGTCCATCCCCATCACGCCAACGTGTTCGACGTCGAATCCGCAGGCCGGCGGCTGACACGGTGGCCGACGCGGCTCGACGCGCCTGCCCGCACGCGCGCGCCATCGGCGAGATCGGCCTCGATTACCACTACGACTTCTCGCCGCGCGACGTGCAGCACGAGGTGTTTCGCGCGCAGATCCGGCTCGCGCTCGAGCCGCGACCTGCCGATCGTGATTCACACGCGCGAGGCCGAGGACGACACGCTGCGCATCCTCGCAGGAAGAGGGCAGGGCCGGCTGCGCGGCGTCTTCCACTGCTTCACCGGGCGATCCAGGCGCCGCCGATCGCGCGCTGGCGACCGGCTTCTTCCTCTCGATTCCCGGCGTCGCGACGTTCCCAAGGCCGAGGCGCTCCGCCAGGCGGCCGCCGCGGCGCCGGCGGATCGGCTGCTGGTCGAGACCGACAGCCCCTACCTGGCGCCGATCCCGTATCGCGGCAAGCGCAACGAGCCGGCCGTATGTCGCCAGGGTCGTCGAGCAGCTCGCCGCGCGTGCGCGGCATCGACGCGGCGCGATCGGCGAGCGATCGACCGCAACTTCGACCGCCTGTTCCGGCCGTAACCGACTCGCAAGCTGTGTCGTGCAAAGCATTAATTGCGCTCCATCGCGTTGACACATCGCGGTCGGTATGGTGTGATCTAGCGACGTGTCTGAACGCCGCACCCCGGACCCAGGCGGACCTGATTCAACTGTTCGAGCCCGTCCGCGAGGATCTCGAAGCGGTCGAGCGCGAGTTTGCGCGCCAGGTCCAGTCGCAAGTCCACGTCATCCCGAGATCGGCAACTACCTGCTGAAGAGCGGCGGCAAGCGCGTCCGCCCGGCCGTGCTGCTGATGAGCGGCGCGCCTGTGCGGCTACACCGGCGCCGCGCGCCGTGCTGAACGCCGCGGTCGTCGAGTTCATCCACACCGCGACGCTCGTCCACGACGACATCATCGACGATGCGGATGTGCGGCGCGGCCGGCAGGCCGTGCACTCGCAGTGGGGCAACGACGTCACGGTGCTCGCCGGCGACTTCCTCTACATCAAGTCGATGGCGATGGCGCTCACGCAGGACACGCTCGACATCGTCCGGCTGCTGTGCGACGTCACGCTGCGCATGATCGAAGGCGAGCTCTACCAGCTCACCAAGAACGGCGTCGTCGACCTCACCGAAGAAGAGCACTTCGAGATCATCCGCCGCAAGACGGCGTACCTGTTTGGCGGCTGCGCGCAGATCGGCGGCATGCTCGGCGAGGTCGGCGCCGAGAAGGAGCAGGCGCTGCGCGAGTACGGCTTCAGCCTCGGCATCGATGTTCCAGCTCGTCGACGATCTGCTGGACTTCACCGGCGCCGCCGAAGCGCTCGGCAAGCCGATCGGCGGCGACCTGCGCGAAGGCAAGATCACGCTGCCGATCATTCATCTGCTCGATCACGGCGGCCTCGAGGCCAGCGACCTGATCCGCAACGCCGTGCGCGATCGCGACATCTCGCCGGAGAACTGGGCGCGCCTCAAGGCGCTGCTGCACGAGCATCGCTCGATCGAATACGCCTACGGCCGCGCGGTCGAGTTCGGCGAAGCCGCGAAGCGCCAGCTGCGCCTGTTCGCGCCGAGCCAGGAGCGCGAAGCGCTTGATGGGCCTCGCCGATTACGTGCTGCTCCGCGATCGCTAGACGCACTCAGTCGCCTTCGAGCGACGTCCGTGGCCGTTCCGCATGAATCCCGCCAAGCGAGTCGACGAGCTCCGCCAGGAAATTCGCAGGCACGAAGAGCGTACTACACGTCCAGGCCGCGCCCGAGATCAGCGACGCCGATTTCGACACGCTGATGAACGAGCTCAAGGCGCTCGAAGCCGAGCATCCCGAGCTCCTGACGCCCGATTCGCCGACGCAACGCGTCGGCGGCCGCCCGGCCGAGGGCTTCGCCCAGGTCGAGCACCTGCAGCCGATGCTCAGCCTCGACAACGCCTACAACGAAGAGGAGCTGCGCGCCTTCGACGAGCGCGTCCGCAAGGGGCTGGCGACTCGAGCAGTCGCCCGGCCTACGTCGCCGAGCTGAAGATCGACGGGCTCGAGCATGGCGCTGACCTACGAGGACGGCCGAGCTGGTGCGCGGCGCCACGCGCGGCGACGGCACGCGCGGCGAGGAGGTCACGCAGAACGTGCGCACCGTTCGCGCGATTCCGCTGTCGCTGAAGGGCGGTCCGAAGGGCCGCATCGAGATTCGCGGCGAGGTCTATCTGCCGAAGAAGAACTTCGAGCGGATCAACAAGGAACAGGAAGAGGCCGGCGAGCCGCTGTACGCGAATCCGCGCAACACGGCGGCGGGCACGATGCGCAATCTCGATCCCGCGCTCGTCGCGAAGCGCGGCCTGTCCGCGTGGATGTATCAACTGGTCCGGCGGCCAGACTCGCCTCTGCATCGAATCGCACGCCGAGATGCTGAAGGACCTCGGCGACGTGGGGCCTGCCGGTCGAGCCGCACTGGAAGAAGTGCGACGGCATCGACGCGGTGATCGCGTTCTGCGAGGAGTGGCGCGACAAGCGCGGCATCGCTGGCGTTCGAGACCGACGGCGTCGTCATCAAGCTGGACGATCCGGCGCTGCGCGAGCAAGCTCGGATACACGTCGAAGTTCCCGCGCTGGGCGACGGCGTTCAAGTTCCCGGCCGAGCAGAAGGTCGCGATGCTGCACCGCATCGAGATCAACATCGGCCGGCACCGGGCGCCGCCACGCCGTTCGCGATGCTCGAGCCGACCGTGGTCGCCGGCTCGACGATCTCGATGGCGACGCTGCACAACCCGGACGACATCATCCGCAAGGACATCCGCCCCGGCGAGCTGGTGATCATCGAGAAGGCCGGCGACGTGATTCCGCGCGTCGTCGGCCCGGTCGACAAGGATCCCGACCGGCCCACGCCGCGCTGGGCGATGCCGACCGACGTGTCCGATCGTGCGGCAGCGAGCTGCAGAAGCCCGAAGACGAAGCGGTCTGGCGATGCGAGAACAGCTCGTGCCCGTCGAAGCTGCACGCGCGGCCTCGAGCACTTCGCGTCGCGCGGCGCGATGAACATCGAAGGGCATGGGCGAGTCGCTGATCTGGCAGCTGCTGCGAGAAGGACTGGTCGACGAGCTACGCCGACATCTATCGCCTCGACGCCGAGACGCTCGAAGGCCTCGAGCGGATGGGCAAGAAGTCCGCGGCCAAGGTGCTCGGCGAGATCGAGAAGTCGAAGGCGAACGACGTGTGGCGCCTGCTGTATGGCGCTCGGCATCCGCCACGTCGGCGAGCGCGGCGCGCAGGTGCTGGCCGATCACTTCGGCTCGATCGATGCGATCGAGAACGCGACGCTCGACGCAGCTCGAATCGGTCCGCGAGATCGGCCCGGTGCTCGCCGGCGTCGGTGCGGATCGTGTTTCGATCGAGCCCGCGCAACCGCGAGCTGATCGAGGCGTTTCGCGCAGGCCGGCGTGAAGCTCGATCGGCGAGCCGAAAGCGCGCGCCGGCCGGACCGCAGCCGCTGGCCGGCAAGACCTACGTGATCACCGGCGAGCTGTCGCGGCATGTCGTCGCGAAGACGCGCAGGCGAAGCTCGAGGCGCTCGGCGCGAAAGTGACCGGATTCGGTCAGCAAGAAAACCACCGCGCTGATCGTCGGCGCGGAGCCCGGCGCGAGCAAGTCCGAGAAAGCGCGGGCACTGGGCATCGCAGACGCTCGATGAAGCCGGCGTTCCTGCGAACCTATAATGATCAGGAGACGCATGACGCGGCTGTTCGATCGATCACCACGGCGACGCTGACCGGCGATCATCGGCGTGCTGCGTCGGGCCTGTTGCTGTCGGTCGCAGCGCCCGCGCAGCCGATCGGTGCCGGCGCCGTCGCCGACGCGTCGTCGCGAGCGACGGCGCGCCGGCCGTCGACCGAGTTCGTCGACACGCGACCGGTGCCGCCATCGTCGCTGAACTTCGCGGACATCGCCGGCGCGGCTCAATCCCGCCGTCGTCAACATCGACGCGACAGCGCGCGGCCGCCGCGCGCGCCGGCTGATCGAAGACGGCGCGCGGCGCGGCTCCGACGATCCGTTCGATCCGACGGCCGCGCGGCGATGCGCCGCGCCGCGGCACCGGCACCGGCTTCCTGATCGACCCCGACGGCCACATCCTCGACCAACCACCACGTGATCGAGGGCGCCGAGCGCCTGACGGTGAAGCTGGCCGACGGCCGGAGCCTCGCGCGCCGACGTCGATCGGCTCCGATCCCGACACCGACATCGCGCTGATCAAGGTCGGCCGGCGGCTGGGCCGTTCCCGCACGCGATGCTCGGCGATTCGTCGAAGCTGCGCGTCGGCGAGTGGGTCTGCGCGATCGGCAATCCGCTCGCCTACGAGCACACCGTCACCGTCGGCGTGGTCAGCTTCATCGGGCCGCAAGCTGTTCGATCCGAGCCTCGACAACTACATCCAGACCGACGCCGCGATCAGCTTCGGCAACAGCGGCGGGCCGCTGATCAACTCGCGCGGCCAGGTCGATCGGCATCAACTCCGCGGTCAGCCGGCAGGCGAGCAACATCGGCTTCGCGGTGCCGATCAACCAGGCGCGCGCGCGTGCTGCAGCAGCTGAAGACGCTCGGCCGCGTCGAGCGCGGCTACATCGGCGTCACGCTGCGCGACGTCGATCCGGATCTGCAGTCGTCGCTGAAGCTGCGCGCGGCCGACGGCGCGCTGGTGCAGGACGTCACGCGCCGGATCGCCCGGCGCGCGGGTCGGCCTGCGGCCGTATGACGTGATCGTCTCGGTGGACGGCGAGCCGGTGCAGGACTCACGATCGGCCTGATCCGCGCAGATTGCCGAGCGCCAGCCTGGCAGCGTGCGCGAAGCTCGAATGCGCTGCGCGACGGACGCACGCTCAGTCGCGTCGGTCAAGCTGGCGGAGCGGCCCGCGCGCAGCATGCGGATCGCGTCAGCGCCGCCGCCGAACGGTCGATCCAGCGCACCGGCCCGGCGAGCTCGGGCCTGAGCCTGATCGAGATCGACGACAGCAACGCGCATCGCTTCGACATTCCGCCAGGCATGACCGGCCTGCTCGTGCAGCGCGTCGAGCCGCTGTCGCGTCGCGTACGACGGCGGCATCGAGCGCGGCTCAGATCATCCTCGAGATCAACCGCCAGCCGGTGAACTCGATCGCCGGCTTCCGCCGCATCGTCGGCGCGGCGCGGCCGGGCGACGTCCTGCGCCGTCTATCTCTACGATCCCGAGCTCGATGCAGCGCGCCATCCGCACCGTCCGCACGGAGTCTCGGTGAAGCCACGCATCCTGGTCATCGACGACGAGGCGGCGATTCGCGACTCGTTGAAGATGATCGCTCGAGTATGACGGCTACGACGTGATGCTGGCGGCGACCGGCGAGGAAGGCGTCAAGCTGGTCGAGCGCGAAGCGCCCGACCTGGTGTTCCTCGACATCAAGATGCCCGGCATGGACGGCCTCGAAGTGCTGCAGAAGCTGCGTCACCTCGTCGAGGACGCGCTGCCGATCGTCGTGATCTCCGGCCACGCCGACATCAGCACCGCGGTCGAGGCGACGAAGCTCGGCGCGTTCGATTTCATCGAGAAGCCGCTGGAGCAGCGAGCGCGTGCTGGTCACGGTTCGCAACGCCGTCGACACGCGCCGGCTCAAGACCGAGAACAAGAGCTATCGCCGCGACGCCGAGAAGACGCTATCAGATCGTCGGCGACTCGCCGTCGCTGGCCGCGGTGCGCGAGCGCGATCCAGAAGGCGGCGCCGACCAACGCCACCGTCGCTGATCTGGGGCGAGAGCGGCGTCGGCAAGGAGCTGGTGGCGCGCGCGATCCATCGCGACAGCCTGCGCCGCGACGGCCGTTCGTGCAGGTCAACTGCGCGGCGATTCCCGACGAGCTGATCGAGTCGGAGCTGTTCGGCCACGAGAAGGGCTCGTTCACCGGCGCCACCGATCGAAGCAGATCGGCAAGTTCGAGCAGGCCGACAAGGGCACGATCTTCCTCGACGAAGTCGGCGACATGAGCCTGAAGACGCAGGCCAAGGTGCTGCGCGTCCTGCAGGAGCAGGAGCTCGAGCGGCTCGGCAGCAACCGCGATGATCAAGGTCGACGTGCGCGTGATCGCCGCGACCAACAAGAACCTCGAAGAAGAGATCGACAAGGACACGCTTCCGCGAGGATCTGTTCTACCGCCTCAACGTCGTGCCGATCCACGTGCCGCCGCTGCGCGAGCGGCGCGACGACATCCCGGCGCTGGTGCGGCACTTCGCCGACCTGTTCGCGCGCGACAACAATCTCCACCGCCAGACGTTCACCGCGGCGGCGATGGAGAAGCTGCAGCAGCAGCACTGGCGCGGCAACATCCGCGAGCTGCGCAACTTCGTCGAGCGCCTGATGATCATGACGACCGAGCGAGTCGATCGACGCGAAGGACATTCCGGAGGGCGGCGTCATCCGCGGCGACCTGGCGTGCTGCCGCCGGCGAGCGTCAGCGCCGTGCCAGCGCCGCGGAGCAGTCGTGGATGCAGGCGCGCGACGCTGCAGGAATTCAAGTCCGGCTCCGAGCGCGCGTATCTGGTGCGCGAAGCTGAGGGAGAATGGCTGGAACATCTCGAAGACCGCCGAGGTGATCGATACGCCGCGCAGTAATCTGTACAAGAAGCTCGAGCAGTACCGGATCTCGCAGGAAACGGACGGATAAGGCAGACATCAAGAGATTCGCCGCAGTGAGCCGGGCGATCGCTGCCGGCAGTAACCATCCGCAAGGAGTGAAGTGCCGCCGGGAGAGGAAAGTCCGAACTCCACAGGGCAGTGCGCCGGGTAACACCCGGGCGGGGCGACCCGACGGAAAGTGGCACAGAAAACATACCGCCCTAGCGAGGTCGGCTTCGGCGAACCGAGTCGAGGGTAGGGTGAAAAGGTGCGGTAAGAGCGCACCGCGCGTCTGGTAACAGACGTGGCAGGCCAAACCCCGCACGGAGCAAGACCAAATAGGGAAGCTGATCGAACGGCCCGTTCGCAGCTTCCGGGTAGGTTGCTCGATCCCGCCAGCAATGCCGGGACTAGAGGAATGATTGCCGTCCTGCGCCGCCGCAAAGGCGGCGGACGGAACAGAATTCGGCTTACAGGCTCACTGCGGCCTTTACGAGTTCGCGACTCAGGATCGGCACGGATTGCAGACTTGGCTAACTATCTCGTCACGGGCGGCGCCGGCTTCATCGGCTCCACATTTCAGAAGCACTCGTCAAGCGCGGCGCATCGCGTGCGCGTCGCCGACAACTCTGTCACCGGCTACCGGCAGCAACCTGCGCGACGGGCGTCGAGTTCATCGGAGGGCGATCTGCGCCGATCCGGCAGTCGCGCAGCGACCGTCGCCGGCATGGACTACGTCCTGCACCAGGCGGCGATTCCCGTCGGTGCCGCGATCGGTCGACAAGCCGGTCGAATCGCATCGCGCCAACGTCGACGGCACGCTGCAACATGCTGATCGCCGTCGCGCGACGCCGGCGTGAAGCGCCTGGTCTTCGCGGGCTCGTCGTCGGTCGTACGGCGACACCGAGGTGCTGCCCAAGACCGAGACGATGCCGACCAATCCGCTGTCGCCGTACGCGCTGCAGAAGCTGATGGGCGAGCAGTACGGGCAGATGTTCACGCGCCTCTACGGATTCGAGACGGTGACGACGCGCTACTTCAACGTGTTCGGGCCGCGGCAGGATCCCGGCTCGCCGCTACTCGGGCGTGATCTCGCTCTTCATCAAGGCGCTGCACGAGAAGCGCCACGCCGACGATCTACGGCGACGGCGGGCAGACCCGCGACTTCACCTACGTCGACCAACGTCGTCGACGGCGTGATTGCGGGCGGCGCGAAACGCCAGGCGTCGGCGGCCATGTGTTCAACGTCGCGCACCAACAGCCGCATCTCGCTCAACCGAGCTGCTCGCGACGCTGAACAAGATCTTCGGAACCGAACGCTGAGCCGATCTACAAGGACGCGCGCCAGGCGACGTCCGCGATTCGCAGGCGGACATCAGCAAGGCCGCGAAGCTGCTCGGCTACCAACCGATCGTCGGTCTTGAAGAGGGACTGCGCGAAACGGTGAAGTGGTTTACTGCAGCGTAACTTCTCCGTCTTCGTAATACGCCGTCAGCTTGTCGCCGTCGATCTCCGAGCGCCGACGCGCGGCCCTTGTAGTACGCTCGTCAGCATGCCGGTATCGATCAAGCACGCGCGCGGCCGCCGAAGCGCACCGTGATCGATCGGCTCTGCTGCGGCGTGTGGCCGGTGACGAATCGCTTCGCGCCGTATTTCTGCGAGCAGCGCGCGCAAACGGCCCGCCTGTCGGATCGTCGGGCACCGTCGACAGCCCGCGATACCACAGCGCGCCTTCGGATCGATCGACAGCCACGTGTCGATCTTCATGCACTTCCTGCGCTTCCATCAGCAGCGGCACGTTGAGCTTGCCGCCGATCGACTTCCTTGCCTCCTGCTTCGCCGCGGCGATGCGCGCGTTGGCGAGGCCGATCTCGCCCGACGCCGACCTGCAGGATCTCCTGCAGCGTGAAGTCGCGCGTCGCCAGCTTGAGATCGATCAGCTGTGTCGACGAACTGATCCAGCCGGCGGATCTCGTCGCGGACCTGCGTCGTTCGAGGTCCTCGATCTTCGCGCGGCGGCGCTGGCCGGCGTGATGCCGGCGTGCATGAAGATGTTGCCGGCGACCTCGGTGACGATCGGCTTGCCGCGCAGCCACTGGCCGTACTTGCCCTTCGGGCGACAGCGCGTCCTTGTATTCGACGAAGCCCGGCGGATGCGTCGTCATCCACGCTTCCTGCGTCTGCGCGATAGACGCTCGGCACGGGCTCGCCCTTGTCCTTCTTGGCTGCGGCGAGCTTCGCGTAGTCTTCCCACGCCGCCTGGCGCCGCTTCTCGGAATTGGCGTCGGCGAACGTCGCGAAGATCTCGCGCGTCGCGTCGCGCGTTTCGCCGATCAGGTTCATCACCTCGTGATTGCCGAGCAGCGCAAACGCGCGGCCGCCGGCGTCCTTGGCCTGCGGCTCGAGGGCCATCAGCAGATCGAGCACCGCGCGCGTGCCCTCGCCGCGATCCATGTAGTCGCCGGTTTGCAATGCAGCTGCGGTGCGGCCGCCGGTCCACTTGCCGTTGCGCGTCGATGCAGGCCGGTGACCTTGAGGATGCGACTTGAATGCCGTCGATGCTGCCGTGAATATCGCGCCGGTCAGCACACGATGCGCGTGCAGGCGCCTGCGCGAACGTGGGACTGGGGTGGCGGCGAACAACACCCAAGATTAGGGCGAGCGCGAGGAGCAGCCGCTCACGCATGGCATCCCAGCCGATTCCGGGAACCAGGGCCACTGCCGTGCGCGACCGCGATGATGATCATGAGGCCTCGCGCACCGGCGCGCCACCGGCGATCGATTTCGCTGGAATCGCGCTCGCTGGCGACACTGCTGTCTGCGCAGGCGCATCGATCGATCATCTTCAGCTGTCGGTCAAGGCGCGTCGGTCCAGCCTGGTGAGGTGGTCGTGCTCTCTATTTCACCGGCAGCACTGCTCGTCGGGCACGGCATGTGCGGGCGTTCGGGAAGGGAGCTCACTGCCTGCCAGCGATGGTGACGGCTGGCGTGCGCTGATCATCGGCATCGATCTCGAAACCAAAACCAGGCCACCATCCCTGGTCAGCGTCGAGAGCGGCGTGCCCGAGGGTCTCGCGCACGCCACGCGCTGAACTTCGGGGCCGAGCCGAAGACGCATCCGCACGCGCGCGCTGGACTGCTGACGAGGCGTTCGTCACGCCACCGGCATCCGAGCTGCCACGAATCGAGAGGGGAAGCGGCGCCTCCTTCGCAGGGCTATGGAACGTCATCGCCGGCGCGCCTGACGATGCCGCCCGCCCGGACCGGTGCCGCACGAGGCGGTACCAGTGCGCCCGGCACGCGCAGCATTTTGAATGGCAAGCCGCCGCACCGATCACGGCGGAAAGCGGATTTTCTGAGTCCGGCGGGGCACGCCGATCGGTGCGCCAAACGCCGGTCGCGTTGCGCTGGCGCAGAACCTCTATTACTCAGGTAACACCGTGATCATCGACCCACGGTCTCGATGCCTTCCATGCTGGCGCACCCGGCGAGGATCGACGTGCAGCCTGGTGACGCCGTGACGGCCGGTCAGCGCATCGGATTAGTCGGCGCGACGGGCCGGGGCACCGGACCGGGGCACCCGCACTGGGCGGTGCGCGTCAACACCGCGCGCGTTCGATCCGCCGGTGCCGCCGCCAGCGATCCCCGGGTCAGGAGTCGACGTCAGTCGTAGAACACAAACTTCTCGCCGCGCTGGGCGATCTGCTCCTGGGATGTTCTTGGCCATCAGGTCGCGGCGGATGAGCAGCGCCTTCTTTTCCTTGTCGCCGACCCAGTCGCCGAGCCCGCGATCGAGCTCCTCGAGCGTCAGCGCCTGCATCTTGTCCCACAGCTTGCGATCGACGCGGCCGAGCGGCGCGATGTTCTTGAGGTCCTTCTTGTCGATGAACGCGCGCGAGTGATCGATCAGGATCAGGTGCCAGTCCGCGTCGTAAATCAGGTTGCCCTGGTTGCGATCGATGTTGGCGATCAGCAGGTCGAACATCTTCATGCGCGTCAGCTGCTGGCTCCACTGCGGCTCGGGCCCTGCGGCGGCTTCGCGACGCTCCAGCCCGTGGTGTTCTCGACCCAGTAGATCGCCGCGCCGATTCCGGCCGTCGAGCTTGCGCTCGACGATCGGCGGGACCATGTGCATGTCGAGCATGCGATCGAGCTTGTAGGCGGCGATCTCCGCCTTGTAGCTTTCCATGAAGCCCTTGCTGTAGCCGGGCCTGATCGGCTTCCACGCGAACGGACCGGCGCGCCGCTCGAGGGTGGCGCGCTGCGGCTTGGTGACGCCGATCGGCACGTCCTCCATCTTGCCGACCTTGCCTTCGAGCAGCAGGTGTACTCGATCTGATCTCCGAACCCGGTCCAGATCAGCGAACACTTTGCCGGATTCGGCCGCTGGAACGGCGACCTGTCCTGACAGCGTCGCCGCCGACAGCAGTGAGGGCGAAGACGCCAAGGAATGCGGGGGCTCGTCGCATGAATATTCCTTTCGAGCCAGCATTGTAGCCGGACTGTCGCCACGGAAGCAACTCCGGTTGCAGTCGCGCAACTCGCGTTACTCGGCCGCGGGTCACGGCTTTTCCGGCCCGTTTCGCACGGATCCGCTTTCCACGGCGCAAACCGGGGTTGCCGCTTCCTCTGTTACGCGGGCCCGGCGCCTGCGGTTCCGGCGGTGCAAACCCCGCGCGCGCGAACGAGTTGCGGCGATCGCCGGCGCGCGGCGGCCTCTTGCTCTGCTCGAGCGCCGACTGCGCGCGAACGTTCTGACGGTTGCTTCCTCGACCGCGAGTGATCCCAACAGGTGTCTCGCGCGCAGCACTTTCCCATTATCAACGGAGGACACCATGCGCATATCAGCCTTGCCACCGTGGCCGCGCTTCGGCGCCACGATTCTGATCAGCCTCAGCCGGCGACTCGCCGCGACGCACGCAGTCTCGAATCCCGTCGGCGGCGCGCAGCAGCGCCGTCGAAGCCCGCTCCTCAACCTCAACACGGCAACGCATCGATCAGCTCGAGACGCTGCCGGGCATCGGCCGCAAGACCGCGGAACGGATCATCGAGTACCGGACCAAGAGCGGCAGCTTCAAGCGGATCGAGGAGCTGATGAACGTGAAGGGCATCGGCGAGAAGAGCTTCCTGAAGCTCAAGCCGCTCGATCGTCGTGCCACCGAAGACCGACAAGGCGCCCGGTGATCTGAGACGCGTCTGCGTCGCGGCGCGCGCCGTCATTCGGCGGGACCAGCGGCGCCGCTCATCGACATCATCGTCGCCAGCGCTCTGCGTCTCATGGCGGCGATCGCGGTTCCCGTGATCGGCGGCACGCTGGACCGCGAGCGAAACCATCATCGGCGCTCAGTATCTTGCCGGACAACTGCAGCGCGCGCGTCTCGATTCGCTCAAGCGCGCGACGATCCGGTCGCCGTGCGCCTCGAAGTGATCGGCGATCGGACCGCAGCTTCGCCTGTTCGCCGACGGCAACGGCAACGGTGTCCTGCAGCGCGATATCGATCGCGGCATCGATCCGCCGTTGACGCCGCGTGGAGTGGCTCGACGATCAGGCGCGAGACATCTCGCTGCGCATCAACCAGACGATCGCCGATGTCTCTGGTGCGGCGACGCTCGAGCCCGGCGACGATCCGCTGCGCATCGGCAACACGTCGCTCGCTGACGTTCAGTCCTCTGGGCAGCGCCACCGAGCGGCACGCTCTACGTCGCGGCTCATCAGGGTCCACAAATGGCGATTCGTGTCTTCGGGGCGACCGGCCGTGTCCGCGTGTTGATGTTCGATGCGCAGACGCGGCAATGGCATCCGTAGCCATCGACCTGATCGAGCGCCGCGCGCGAGCGACGCGCGCACCGGCGGCGGGCGGCGCGCTGGCAGGTCGCACGCCGTCCTTCGTCCCGGCCAGCCGGTCACGCTCCTCAACATCAGCAGCCGCGCGGCGCTCGTCGAATCCGCGGCGCGGCTGCGTCCTGGCGCGCACACCGAGAGTGCAGCTCGCCAGGATCGCGCGCCCGCACATCGCATCGGCGGACGGTCTCGATCGTTGCTACGTAGCGGCGCTCGAGCCGATTCGTTATCGCGGCGTGCTGGTGTTCGACGAGCGCGTCGACCTCGGCGACAGACACGCCGTGATCGCGAACATAGTAGCAGGTGCCCACACGCACCGTTGGCGCCATTGGGCACTTGCTACCTCAAACGATAACGCCCGCAACGCAGCGTCATGCGCATTCTCCGCGCCTGAATTTCAGCGACGTCTATCGCGGTTCGCTGGCATCAACGCTTGTTATTGCTCGCATCGCCATGGACGCCGGCCCCAACATTTCGATCGCTGAGCCGGCGACAGCTGCGTCGCGCCGATCGTCGCGCCGGGCTCGATGCTGCTGCTGCGGCACGTCGCAGTCGGATCTGCTCAACGCCTCCGATCGCCGGCACCTGTCGTGTGCATCCTCACGCGAGCGTCTTGCGCCAGCTCGCGCACGTGCGCAGCATCGGACTGAAAGAGATCTCGAGCACGATGTCGCCGCGATCGCTGCAGCCGATTCGCGCGCGGACTACGTCGCGTTCTCGCGTGCCGGTGAAGGAGGAAGGCCGGCAGGTCATGCTCGAAGCGTCGTTCGATGCGCGCAGCGGGCCGGACGACTGGACCTGCCAGTTGATCGAAGCCGCGGCGAGCGATCGCGGCGATGCTGCTCGAGACCGAGCGGCTGGCCTCGCACGCCGGCGCCGCTGACGATGGCGGAGCGCGATGGCGCGGCGCCGCTGATCGGATCGAGCGAGACCATGCGGCTGCTGCGCGAGCGCGTCGAGCGCGTGGCGAACACCAACTTCACCGTGCTGATCGAAGGCGAGAGCGGCGTCGGCAAGGAGCTGCGTGGCGCGGCAGATCCACGAGCTCGGTCCGCGGCGGCAGGGGCCATTCGTCGCGATCAATTGCGCGGCGCTGGTCGAGACGCTGATCGAAGCGGAGCTGTTCGGCATCGAGGAGCGGACCGCCACCGGCGTGCGCGTGGCGGCGCGGCAAGTTCGAGCACGCCGACGGCGGCACGTTGTTTCTCGACGAGATCTCGGATCTGTCCGCGGCCGCGCAGGCGAAGCTTGCTGCGCGTCATCCAGGACCTCACGGTCGAGCGGGTCGGCGGCATCGGGCCGCGCCAGATCAACACGCGCATCGTCGCCGCCACCAATCGGCCGCTGTCGGGCTCGTCGATCGCGGGTTGTTCCGCACCGACCTGTTCTATCGGTTGAGCGGCGTCGAGATTCGCGTGCCGCCGCTGCGCGTGCGCAAGGGCGACATCCTCGAGCTCGACGCAGTACTTCCTGTCGCGGCACGAGGGTCGCGGCCGGCTGACGATGACGCCGGCGGCGGTCGGATGCGCTGATCGCCTACGACTGGCCGGGCAACGTGCGCGAGCTCGAACGCATGATCGAGGGCGCGATCGCGACGGCCGAGTCGCGGCAGATTCGCGTCGACGATCTGCCGGTCAGCCTGCGCGGCGGCTACGGCGAGCACCTGGTGCCGTCGTATCAGCTCGGCGACACCGATGCGCGCGTGGGGGAGCCGCTATGCGCGGCTGGTGCTCGAAAGAACGCCGGCAACAAGCGCCAGGCCTGCCGCGCGCTCGACATCAGCTATCACACGCTGAATTCGTATCTGCGGTATCGACCGGCAGACGCCCGCGCCTGCCAATCCGGCATCCGCGCGAGCTGGTGTCGTCGCAGAGCTGAACAACTGGGTTGCCGGAAGCCTCCGGCGTTGGAAGACGAGCGAGGCGGGGCGGAGGTGCCGCGCGGTCATGCGCGTCTTCGGCGATTGGGGATAGACATGCAGCAGACATCTCGACGTCAATTCGTGGCCGCATCACTGGCCGGTTTACCGATGCTCGCGCACTGCGAGCGTCGGCCGCGGCTGCCGTTCGCGCCGCAAGCGGCACGCTGCGCGGACAGGGCGCGCGCCTACTGGTCGATCCGGTGTTGGATCGAGACCATCACCACCGCTGCGCGAGCTGGTCGCCGAAGGGGACGCCAAGCCGTGCCGTCGCGCAAGGCGAGTGCGCGCGCGATCGGAAGCCACCCTCGGCGTTCAGGCCGCGCACATCGGCCTGCACTACGATCGCACGCAGGTGCAGCGCGGCTGCGGCGCCGCCAGGCGCGCGTCGGCCGCGCGGCGCTGATCGACGAGATGGTGAGGTCTGCGCGCGATCACAAGCGTCACGTCGGTGACGCACGAAGCTCGTCGACGCGGCGCTCACGCAACTGGAGCAGGGCGGGTTCTCGGGTCTGCCTGCGCGATCTGCAGCGGTGCGCTTCGCGCCGCCGCGCCTCAACGCGCCGGACGCCTTCCAGGCAGCGACGCTTCGGTCCGGCCCAGTTCGATTTCTGCGCGGACGTCAGAATGACGATTGAGCTCGCGGAGGTCGCCGCGGGCATCATCTGCTCCATCGCGGTGTTGGAGCCGACCTGGCGCTGGAACCGTTCTGCGCGCCGGCCGGCCTGATCGTGGCGATCATACAAGGCGATGCAGTGGTGGTGGTGCTAACTGGTGGCCGGCATGATGGCTATTGAGTATCGCGCGGCGCTATCCTGAGGACTCGTCGGCAGCTTGTGTTCCAGTGCGTGGTGTCGGCGCCTCATCCTGCTGCCGCCGCTCGTCTGGCGGTTCAGCAGCCGAGCGCGCTCGTGGTCTCGAGTTGCGCTCGGCGGACTCGCGCTGGTGGCGTTTGCGCTCTCCTATCAAGGCTTGCGCTTTCTGTGCGACACAGGAACGAGCAGCACCCGCAGCCGACGCCTGAAATGGCGTTTTGTGTTCATGCTGGTCGCGGTCTATCCGCTGGCGATGAGCGTGTGTTCCTGCTGATTCCTGCTGGCCGAGATCTGAAACGCGGGTTGCACGCGGGCCGTGCCGCATAGTAGCGCTTTCGGGGGTTCACCTCATTCGAGGTGAACCCTCTGTTTAATGGCTGATTCCGGCGCACCTCTCAAGAAAACCCCGCTCCACGCTTCGCATGTTGCTCTTGGCGCTCGCATGGTCCCGTTTGGCGGCTGGGACATGCCGCGTCGAGTACTCCGGCATCACCGCCGAGCACATGGCGGTGCGCACCGCCGCCGGCCTGTTCGACGTCTCGCACATGGGCGAGGTCGAAATCGCCGGCAAGGGCGCGCTCGAAGCCGTCCAGCACATCACCTCGCAACGACGCCTCGAAGCTGCAGGTCGGCCAGATTCAGTACTCCGGCCTGACGACGCCCGAAGGCACGTTCGTGGACGACCTGCTGGTCTATCGCTTCGGGCCGTCGCATTACCTGCTCGTCATCAACGCCGGCAACATCGACAAGGACGTACGCCTGGATCATCGGCGCGCGCCAAGGAAGCCGTGCCGGACGTCGCCGACTGTCAATTCCAGCGATCGCTACGCGCTGATCGCCATCCAGGGCCGAAGGCGCGAAGCGATCCTGCAGACGCTGACGGCGATCGATCTCACGGCGATCAAATGCTACTGGTTCGCCCACGGCGAGATTGCCGCGGTCCGCGGCACCGTGTCGCGCACCGGCTATACCGGCGAAGACGGTTTCGAAGTGATGGTGCCGCCGGCACATGGCGCCGACGGTCTGGGATGCGCTGCTGCAGGCGGGGAAGCCGCACGGCTTGATCCCGGCCGGCCTCGGCGCGCGCGACACGCTGCGCCTCGAAGCCGCGATGCGCCTGCTACGGCAACGACATCGACGAGACGACCGACCGTCGTCGAAGCCGACCTCGGCTGGATCGTCGGCTGGAACAAGCCGGAGTTCCTCGGCCGCGACGTGCTGCGCGAGCAGAAAGCGCAGCGGCGCACGCGAAGACCATCGATCGGCTTCGAGATGACCGAGCGCGCCATCGCGCGTCACGGCCATGCCGTGTTCCACAACGGCCAGCAGGTCGGCGTCGTCACCAGCGGCACGCAGACGCCGTTCCTGAAGAAGGCGATCGGCATGGCCTACGTGCCGCCCGTCGCTGAAGGCGCCAGGCACCGAGCTCGAGATCGACATCCGCGGCCGCAACGCGCCAAGGCGCGTCGTCGTGCCGATGCCGTTCTACAAGCGACCGAAGACGTACAAGCGTCGAGCCAGCCTCATGAGCTACCCAGCCGATCTCAAATACACGAAAGAGCACGAGTGGATTCGCGTCGACGGCGACACCGGCGCCGATCGGCATCACCGACTTCGCGCCAGCAGCAGCTCGGCGACGTCGTGTATGTCGAGCTGCCCGACGTGGGCTCGACGATCACCGCGCGGACAGGTGTTCGGCACGATCGAATCCGTGAAGGCGGTGTCGGAGCTCTTCGCGCCGGTCACCGGCGAGGTCGTCGAGATCAACGGCGTCGCTCAAGGATCGCCCCGATCACGTCAACAGCAAGCCGCACGAGACGTGGATGGTGAAGGTGAAGCTCGCGAACCCGGGCGAGATCGCGTCGCTGATGGATGCCGCCGCGTACGAGCAACTGATTCAAAAATGAAGCAGGTTCCTTTTCAGCCCCTCGACACCTTCGCCCCAGACACATCGGCCCGCGCGGCGACGACGTCGCCGCGATGCTCGAGGAGGTCGGCGCCGCGTCGCTCGACGCGCTGATCGACGAAGCCATTCCCGCCGAGCATCCGCCTCAAGGCGCCGCTCAACCTGCCGGACGCGGAGAGCGAGATCGACGTATCTCGCGCGGCTCAAGACGATCGCGAAGAAGAACAAGGTCTTCCGCAGCTTCATCGGCCTCGGCTACTCCGACACGCTGACGCCGAGCGTGATCCGGCGCTGCGTGTTCGAGAATCCGGGCTGGTATACGCCCTACACGCCGTATCAGGCCGAGATCGCGCAGGGCCGCCTCGAGTCGCTCCTCAACTTCCAGACGATGGTCGCGGACCTGACGGGGATGGCGGTGGCCAACGCGTCGCTGCTGGACGAAGGCACCGCGGCCGGCGAGGCGATGACGCTGCTGCATCGCGTGCAGGGCAAGAAGCTCGGCGACGCGCACGGCACGTTCCTGGTGTCGCGATCGCTGCTTCCCGCAGACGATCGACGTGCTGCGCAGCCGCGCCGAACCGCTCGGCATCGAGCTGCAGATCGGCCCCAGCGATCAGATGGATCTCGATCGCGCCGGATGTGTTCGGCGCGCTCGTGCAGTATCCGGATGAAGCGGGACGCCTCGACGATCTGAAGCCGTTCATCGACAAGGCGCACGCGGCGAACGTGAAGGTCGCGGTCGCGACCGATCTGCTGGCGCTCGCGCTGGCGACGTCGCCCGGCGAAGCCGGCGCCGACGTGGTGTTCGGCAACTCGCAGCGCTTCGGCGTGCCGCTCGGCTTCGGCGGGCCGCACGCCGGCGTTCTTCGCCACCAGCCAGGAATTCGTGCGGCACATGCCGGGCCGCGTCATCGGCGTGTCGATCGACGCGCACGGCCATCGCGCCTATCGCATGTCGCTGCAGACGCGCGAGCAGCACATCCGCCGCGAGAAGGCGACCTCGAACATCTGCACCGCGCAGGCGCTGCTCGCCAACATGGCGGCGATGTACGCCGTGTATCACGGCCCCGACGGCATCAAGGCGATCGCGACGCGCGTGCACGCCATGACGCGCGCGCTCGACGGCGCGCTGAAGCGCTCGGTTATCGAGCAGCAGCAACGCGCAGCTACTTCGACACGCTGCGCATCACGGCCGACGCGCGACGCGCGTGAGCCGATCCGCGACGGCGGCGACTGCCGCCGGGCATCAACTTCCGCTACGTCGGCGACACCGAGATCGGCATCTCGTTCGACGAGACGGTCACGATCGCCGACCTGGTGGCGGTGGTCGAGCGTCTTCGCGATCGACGGCGCAAGCAGGGCGCCGGCACCGTCGTGGTCGATCGTCGAACGGCGGCGGCACCGAAGTGGCCGGCGGCGCTGATCCGCAAGAGCGCCGTACTGACGCACCCGGTGTTCAACTCGCATCGCTCCGAGAGCGAGATGATGCGCTACATCCGCAGCCTCGAGCGGAAGGACGTCGGCCTCGACACCTCGATGATCCCGCTCGGCTCGTGCACGATGAAGCTCAACGCCGGCGAGCGAGATGTATCCCGGTGTCGTGGGAGGAGTTCTCGCGCATGCATCCGTTCGCGCCGGCCGATCAGACCGAGGGCTACCGGCAGATCTGCGACGAGCTCGAGCACGCGCTCTGCGAGATCACCGGCTTCGCGGCGGTGTCGCTGCAGCCGAACTCCGGCGCGCAGGGCGAGTTCGCCGGCCTCGCTGGTGATGCGCGCGTATCACCAGTCGCGCGGCGAGGGCGCGCGCGACGTCGTGCTGATTCCCGCATCCGCGCACGGCACCAATCCGGCGAGCGCCGATCATGGCCGGCTTCAAGGTCGTCGTCGTGGCGACCGACGCCGAACGGCAACGTCGACGTCGCCGATCTGAAGAAGAAGGCGGCGGAGCACGCGAACGATCTCGCGGGCCTGATGATCACCTATCCCTCGACGCACGGCGTGTTCGAGGACTGCGATCCGCGACATCTGCGCGATCGTCCACGAGCACGGCGGCCAGGTCTACATGGACGGCGCCAACATGAACGCGCAGGTCGGCCTCACCAGCCCGGCGACGATCGGCGCCGACGTCTGCCACCTGAACCTGCACAAGACGTTCGCGATTCCGCACGGCGGCGGCGGTCCCGGCATGGGCCCGATCGGCGTCGCGAAGCACCTCGCGCCGTTCCTGCCCGGACATCCGCTGGTCGCACGAGGTCGGCGGCGAGCGACAGGCGATTCCGCCGGTGTCGGCGGCGCCGTGGGGCAGCGCGCAGCATCCTGCTGATCTCGTACGGCTACATCCGCATGCTCGGCGGCCGAGGGCGTCACCGACGCGACGCGCTACGCGATCCTCAACGCCAACTACATCAAGTCGCGGCTCGAGAAGCACTACGACGTGCTCTACACGCGCGAGAACGGCCGCGTCGCGCACGAGATGATCTTCGACCTGCGCGCGTTCAAGGCGAAGGGCGTCGAGGAGAGGCGACGTCGCGAAGCGGCTGATGGACTACGGCTTCCACGCGCCGACCGTGTCGTTCCCGGTGCCGGGCACGCTGATGATCGAGCCGACCGAGAGCGAGCCGAAGGCGGAGCTCGATCGCTTCTGCGACGCGCTGATCGCGATCCGCCGCGGAGATCGAAGACGGTCGTCACCGGCAAGGCCGATCGCGAAGGACAACGTGCTGAAGAACGCGCCGCACACCGCCGCGGCGGTGCACGATCAACGACTGGTCGCATCCGCTACTCGCGCGAGCAGGCGGCGTATCCCGCTGCCGTGGGTGCGCGCCGAACAAGTTCTGGCCGAGCGTCGGGCGCATCGACAACCCGTACGGCGATCGCAACCTGATCTGCATCTGCCCGCCAATGGAGGCGTATGCATAGGCGCGCTTCGCGCGCGCCGCCGAGCAGAAGGCGGAATGCAGAAGGCAGAATCGCAATGCGCATTCTGCAACGCCGAGCAGATGCGCGAAGCCGATCGCCGCACGATCCAGGACATCGGCATCGCCTCGCTGGTCCTGATGGAAAACGCCGGCCGCCAGGTGGTGGCGGCGATCGAATCCGCTCTATCCCGATCTCGCCGAGCGCCGCATCGCCATCGTCTGCGGCAAGGGCAACAACGGCGGCGACTGGCTTCGTCGTGGCGCGCACGCTGCAGCAGCGCGGCTTCGACGTCTCGGTGTTCGTCGATCGGCGCGGTCGCCGAGGATCAAGGGCGACGCGCGCATCAACCTCGAGATCCTCGGCCGCATCGGCCAGACCGTCGTCGAGGTCGCCGATGAGACCGGCGTGGGAGCTGCACGGCGCCGAGATCACCGGGCACGATCTGATCATCGACGCGATGTTCGGCACCGGCCTGACCGCGCCGCTGACCGGCTTCTACGAAACGGTCGTCGCCGACATCAACGAAGCCGGGCGTGCCGATCGTGTCGATCGACGTTGCCGTCGGGCATGTCGCGCGGACACGTCGCGATCTGATCGGCGACGCGATCGAGGCCGACGGTCACGGTCACGCTGGCCGCGCCAAAGCTGCCGCTGGTCGCTGCCGCCCGCGGAGATCGAAGTCGGGCGAGGTCGTGATCGCCGACATCGGCATTCCCGCCGACGTGATCGATCAGCTCGAAGGCCCGCGCATCGAGCTGCTGACGCGCGAGCAGATGCGCGCCCGCTGATCCAGCCGCGCGCGCCGGACGCGCACAAGGGCGATTTCGGCCGCGTGCTCGTCGTCGCCGGCTCGATGGGCAAGGCCGGCGCCGCGGTGCTGTGCGCGCAGGGCGCGATGCGCGCCGGCGCTGGGCCTGGTCACCGTGGCGTCGCCGAAATCGTGTCAGCCGACGATCGCCGCGCACGCCGCCGGAATACATGACCGAGGGCCTCGACGAGACCGCCGAAGGCACGGTGCATTTCATCCGCCGTCGGACGCCGTGCTCGGCATCGACGCCGACGTGATCGTCGCGCGGACCCGGCCTGCGGCCGCGGCGAAGCGCGTGACGACGTTCGTGCGCGAGCTGCTCGACAAGTGCGAAGGCCCGCTGGTGCTCGACGCCGACGCGCTCAACGCGTTCGCCGATCGAGCCCGCGCGTTGCTAGTCGGCCGCGAGGGCCGCGACCTGATCATCACGCCGCATCCCGGCGAAATGGCGCGGCTGGTCGGCTGCACCGTCGAAGATCTGCAGGCGGATCGCATCGGCATCGCCACCGACTTCGCGAAGCGCCACAAGCTCTACGTCGTCCTCAAGGGCTATCGCACGCTCGTCGTCACGCCCGATGAGAAGGTGTTCGTCAATCCGACCGGCTGCTGCCCGGCATGGCGACCGGCGGCACCGGCGATGTGCTCGCCGGCATGCTCGGCGCCTGGCTCGGCGCAGCTGCTCGACGCCGAAGCCGCCTGCAAGCTCGCCGTCTATCTCGCACGGATCCGCGGGCGAGCTTGCCGATGCCGACAACGGCGAGGTGTCGATGACCGCCGGCGATCTCGTCGATCACATCGGCGACGCCATCCTCGAAGCTCACCGCGCCGCCGCCGCGTGGCGACCAGCAAGAGCCGAGTGAGCGACGCCATTCGACTCCAACTCCGAACGGGAAACGCGCTGCGATCGCGGCGGCGCTCGGCGCGCGACCTGGCGATGGAGCGCGGTGTTGCTCCTGTCGGGCGATCTTGGCGCGGGCAAGACCGCGTTCGTGCGCAGGCCTCGCAGAGGGACTTGGGCATCGATCCGGACGAGGTCACGAGCCCGACCTTCACGCCTCGTGCACGAGTATCGCGGCGGCCGGCTGCCGCTCGTCCATGTCGATCTGTATCGTCTTGATCGCGCCGACCTCGACGGAGATCGGCCTCGATCAGGATCTACGGCGGCGACGGGAATCGTTGCCGTCAGATCGGTCGAGCGGTTATCGCGACGGATCCCAGAGGCCACGATGGTGAACGTTGCCGATCGTGGCCTGGCGACGGCCGCGACATCAGAGATCATTCGGCCCGCCGGCTGCTGACCAGCCCGGATCGGCGGACGCTGCCCGTCGCGCCGGCAGGAGGAGTCCCGCGATCCGTTTCCCATCAATGGGAAGCATGCGGCCGCGCTATGCGCGTCGAAACGTCAGCGCGTCGTTCTCCGAGATGCCGAATTCATCAACGAGCGCAGCGCGCGGCATGGCAAGAAATACGCGGCCACGGCGAATGATCCCGCGATGCCTGATCACGGTGGCGCGTCACGGCCTCGCGCACGACCGATCGCGCGACCATCGCGGGATTGGCGCCGACCGCGACGCGCACGCACGATCTCACGCGTCCGTCACTGCGATACCGAGTAGGCGAGCACGCTACGTGGATGCCGATCACGGCGAGGAGGATCGCCAGGAGTCCCATCAGCCCGGCGAGCGTGGCCGTCGCAATGCTCGCTCGGCGGCGCGCGCGAACAGGTCGTCGACGGTGATGATCCTCGCCGCGCGTATTCGCGTCCGCCTTCAGGCCAGGATGGCGCGGGGCCGCCGTGCCCGTCGATTCGATGCTGCGCGTCGTGCCGATCAGGATGTTGGGAGCGGCAGAAGTTGACGCCGTTCGACGGTGCGGCGGCGCACGAATGCGATCGGTGACTGTTCGTAGCGAGGAGTTTGCCCGGGCTGATGTTGCGCGACCGCCCCCGACGATCAGCATGTCCCTGGCGATCGCGCAGGGGGTCCCATACCGGCAGTCGTGCCGCTGCAGCACGTCGCCGTCGGATCGAGCTTCCCGCGCGTGGACTTCCGGTGACGATGCAGACGCGTGCGGTCGGCGCGCTGATCGGCCCAGGTAAAAAGACGGCCGGCCACCAGAGGCACGCCGAGGGGGTTTCGAAGAAACCAGGCGACGCCGTATCGGTCGAGGGAAATGATGTCGGAGTCTGGTTGACCGACGCGAACGATACTGGCGTGGACGGCGGAAGTACCTGCCGCGGAAACGCTTGCGACATGCCCGCGGACTGCACGCCGGGCAGCGCGGCGGTACGGTCGAGCATGGCCGTGTAGTAGGGCAGCACGCGTTGGCGGTGCGCTCGGCCGGCGGTGGCAAAACGGCCGCGCGGCAGCGGCGCAGCGGGTCGACGTCAGATGACGTTCGCGGCCTTCACGCACGGTATCGACCCGTTGAGTCAGGTACGCTTGATCGCACGAGCAGCGACGCGCCGATCAAGGATCATCATCGAGACGGCGACCTGCGCGATCAACAGGCTGCGCGCCCGCCGGTTCGTCGCGGGAGCGACCGTGCGATTCCAGGTCATTGGCGATGCGACCTGGCGGCGCACGGCGAGCCAGACCGGCAGCGCGGTGATCAACGCGCGCCCGCCATCACGCCGATGATCGCCATCAGCCTGGGCGGGGATCGACCCGATCCGGCGTGAGCACGATCGTTCGCGCGATGCGGTTCTGCGGCATGAACGACGTGATTGGCGCGATCAATGCGAACGCGAACGGAATGGCGAGCGCCGTGCCGGCGCGCGTCGACAACGACAGGCCCATCGGCCAGCATCTGCTGCCGCGCGCGCTGCCGGCTACGCGCACGAGGCGCGGCCTGGCGGCCAAGCTCGTTGGTCCTTTGCGCTCCAGTCTCGTCAGCGGCAACCCGCCGACGTTGACGCACATCCAGCACCAGCGGCGGGGCGGTGAGCGCCGCCATGATCCGGAACGCCGCGCCGTATTGGCGGCGCAACGTCGAAGAGATCCCGTGCCCGGCGCATCAGCGATCAAGCCGCGCTGGAAATGCTGCCGGCTTCCAGAGCCAGCCGGTGCCTTCGGGCCTTTTGACGCATCACCGGTGGTGGCCGCCTGACCTGCGGCCACATCGACGCCAATTGCGCCGGCTGCCTGCTCGAGGTGGCACCGATCGCGAAGGGAGGCGATCCGACCAGCTGCGTGGCGACCGGCCGCCGATGCTTTCGGCGCCGGGAGATCGTGTCTGGTGGCGCGTAGAAATCGACGGCCGTGTCGATATGCACGAAGCCGCCAAAGCCTTCCGGCATGACGCCGATCACCTGCAACTCGATCGTCTCGACGCGCGGAACGTCTCTTGCCGACGACGGCGGCGGATCGGCGTTGAACATTCGGGTCAGAACCGATGGCTGATCACCGCGACCTTGTTGCCCGGCCGCGACCACTGGGGCATCATCGTCGACGATGCCCCGGCCAATGATCGGCGCGACGGGAGGCGTGTCGAAAGCACTTGCCCGATACAGCGAAGGCATAGAGCGCAATTGCCGGGACGCCGCCGGCTTCAACCGTCGATACGCCGCCGCCGTTGTAACCGCACTGGTGTCTTGAAAGGACCGTTCTCGAGGACGACATCGACCGCGGCGTAGGAATGCTGGCGTTCGCGCCCGCGATCATCTAGGGAGACCAGGCTCACGAGCTCATCGGGATTAGGGATCGGCAGCCGCTTGAACACGAGCGCGTTGACGATGCTGATCATCGCGGCATTGGCGCCGATGCCGATGGCCAGCGTCAGGATCGCGGAAGCGGCAAACCCGGGCGAGCGTCGAAAATGCCGGAACGCGTGCTTGCATCCTGCGCGAGCGCCTCCGGGCGAACGCCCATTCGCGCATCTCGAACGCGTTCCTTTACGGGCTCGATGCCGCCGAGCTCGATCACGTGGCGCGGCGTCGAGCCTCGCGCGGGTCGACACCAGCGGCGATCTTCTCGTCGATCAGGAGATCAGGGTCGCGCGCATCTCCTCGTCAGATCGCGCTCGACCTGATCGCGGTAACGGAAGATTGCGCCAGAACGCGCGCCAGCGGGGGAAGCGCCATGACGCTAAGTCTCGAGGGGCGTGGGCGATCGCGATTGGCGACGCGGTTCCACTGCGCCAGTCTCATCGCCGAGAACGGCGGCGTCCCGCTTTCGTCAGCGCATAGGAGCTTGGCGCGGCGGTTGTTCTCCGATGTGCTGCCAGTCGGAGGACAAGGCGCCGGCTTGCCTCCTCCCCTTGCTTTGAAACAATACGTAATA
>ERZ1370068.5238-contig-4268_pt1 | contig 25653 bp, 34 predicted proteins | sample MGYA00561227_ERZ1370068 | MGnify/ENA primary metagenome ERZ1370068 (study PRJEB38410, sample SAMEA6850437) | metagenome | study: Metagenomic assessment of the ecological functions of the soil: analysis of the soil microbiota associated with the...
GGTATACTTCGTTCAGTTACATTGCCCGAGCGTCGAAGTCGACGCGATCTTCGGCCTGCCGGCGCAGTCCCTCCCCATCTACGACGTCCTGGCGACTGAAGGCCTGCGCCACACATCTGGTACGCCAGGAAGCCACCGCCGCCGGGCGCGGCGGAAGGCGTAGGACCACGGCGAGATGAGCGTGTCGTCATCGGGCCTGCGTGCACCGTCTGGTGACCCGCTGCTCAGGACGCGTCGATGGACTCGATTCCCGACTCGCGTCGCGTTCACGGGCGGGTGCCCACGCATCCGATCGGCAACGACGCGCGTTCCAGGAGGCGGACAGCGTCAGGCATCACCCGCGCCGCCACTGAAGCGCTGCCTGGTGAAGGACGGGAACGCGACTCTCGGCGGCGATCATCCGGGAGGCGTTCTCATCATCGCCTCGACCGGGCGCCCGGGGCCCGTCCACGTGGACCTGCCGAAGGACATCCTCGTCAAGGAATGGACCTCATCTGGCCCGACGCACGTCCAGATGCGCTCCTACAACCTGAACTACGACGGCCATCCGGGTCAGATCAAGCGCGCGGCGCAGCTGCTGGCGCGCGCGAAAAGCCCGTGCTCTACGTCGGCGGCGGTGTGATCTCGTCCGACGCGAGCGCCGAGCTGCGGAGCTCGCCGAGCTCGGGCGGTTCCCATGACGACGCTGATGGGACTCGGCGCGTTTCCGATGGAGCATCCGCTCTCGCTCGACATGCTGGGCATGCACGGGAGCTACTACGCGAACATGGCGGTCCACACACTCGGACGTGCTGGTCGCCATCGGGGCCGCAGTTCGACGACCGGGTGACCACGGCCAGGTCGATGCGTTCGCGCCAACGCCGAGATCATCCACATCGACATCGATCCGTCCTCGATCTCGAAGAATCATCAAGGTCGACGTGCCGATCGTCGGTGACTGCCGGCGGGTTCTCGCCAAGCTGGTCGACGCGTTCGCGCAGGAGCTGAAGGACGAGCCGGCGCCGGCGGTCCGCGAGGGCGGCGTCAGTGGGCGGCCCAGGTCGCCCAGTGGAGCCATGACGTCCCGTTCTCGTACGAGTGGAGCGACGACGTCGTCAAGCCCCAGTACGTCATGCAGGAGATCTCCAACGCGACCAACGGTGGAGGCGCTTCGTCGTCACCGGCGTCGGCCAGCACCAGATGTGGGCGGCGCAGTACTACGGTTCAAGCACCCGCGGAGGTGGTGCACCTCCGGCGGTCTCGGCACGATGGGCTATGGGCTGCCCACCGCGATGGGCGTCCAGGCGCCAACCCGAGTAAGCTCGTCATCAACATCGACGGCGACGGTCCTTCCAGATGAACAGCCAGGAGCTCGCCACCTGCTTCGCCGAGGGTCTGCCGGTCAAGACCGTGATCATCAACAACGGCGGCCACGGGATGGTCCGGCAGTGGCAGCGGATCATCTGCAAGGAGCGTTACTCCGCGATCGAGCCTGCCGCAGATCCCGGACTGGGTGCGGCTGGCCGAGGCGTTACGGCTGCGCGTTGGGCTGCGCGTGACGAAGCCCAGCGAGGCTCGTGCCGGCGATCGAGAAGATGATCGCGACGCCCGCGCCGGTGATCCTCGACGTGTGCGTCGACAAGGACGAGTGCGTGTTCCCGATGGTGCCGGCCGGCGGGGCCAGCACCGACATGATCCTGGCACCGCCCACCCGCGAGGTGCGGGACAAGGCCGCCAAGTCGCAGACGGGGTTCTGATGCAAAACAGCGCGGAACGAGCCGCGCAAGCACACGATCTCGGTCATGGTCGAGAGAACAAGTTCGGCGTCCTGTCCCGGGTCGCCGGGCTCTTCTCGGCGCGCGGCTACAACATCGAGCCTGTCGGTGGGCGAGACCCTCGACCCGTCGGTGTCGCGCATGACGCTCGTCGTCGCGCGGCGGCGACGAGTTCGTCATCGAGCAGGTGACCGAAACTGCACAAGCTCATCGACGTGATCAAGGTGACCGACCTGACCGACGAAGGTCACGTCGAGGCGCGAGCTGCTCATCGTGTGAACGCCGAGCCGGCCAACCGGGCGGAAATCTTGAGAACCGCCGAGATCTTCCAGGCGCGGGTCGTCGACGTCACGCATAACCGGTCTCGTTCGTCCTGGAGGCCACCGGGGACGAGGCAGCTCGAGGCGCTGATCGAGGCTGCTGCCAGTCGGCCGATCAGAATCGATGCGGACGGGAACGGCCGCCAGCAGCGCGCGGCCCGCCGAGGCACGCGTGCGCCGCGTCGGAGGCACCGAGGAGGGCAGCAGCCGCGCGTCGCGAGGACCCGAAGGTGGTCGGCTACCGCCGACTGGGCCCCACCACTCACCAGGAGGAAAGCACGAGGATGCCCGCCAGAGATCTACTACGACCAGGACGCCGATCTCGGCCTGGAGGGCGGAAGATGGCGCTCATCGGCTATGGCAGCGGGGGCCACGCTGCTGAACGAAACTGCCTCTGGACTCGGGCCAGGACGTCGTCGTCAGGACTCTAGGCTCCGGAAGAGCTGGGCGAAGGAAACCGAGAAGGAAGGGCTCGAGGTCGCGACCGTCAACGCGCCACTGGCCGCGCAGATGGCCGATCATGATCACTGCCCGACCAGAGCCAGCGCCACGTGTTCGAGACCACATGAGATCAAGGGCGGCCTCGGCAAGGGCAAGATGGTCATGTTCGCGCACGGCTTCAACATCCACTTCAATCAGGTGGTCCCGCCGCCCGAGGTCGACGTCCACATGATCGCGCCCAAGGCCCCGGGCCACGTCATAGCGACCTCTTCACGCAGGGGCCCGGGCGTCCCGGCGCTGCTCGCCGTGTACCAGGACGTCTCCGGGCAAGGCTCGCGACCTCGGCCTCGCGTACGGCAAGGGCGTGGGCTGCACCCGCGCGGGCGTGATCGAGACGACCTTCAAAGGAAGAGACGGAGACCGACCTGTTCGGCGAACAGACGACGCTCTGCGGCGGCATCTCGCATCTGATCAAGGCCGCCTACGAGACGCTCGTCGAGGCCGGATACCAGCCGGAGGTCGCCTACTTCGAGTGCATGCACGAGATGAAGCTGATCGTCGACCTCTTCTACCAGGGCGGGCTCGCGTACATGCGCTACTCGGTCTCGGATACGGCCGAGTACGGTGACTACGCGCGGACCGCGCGTCGTCAGCGACGCGACGAAGGCCGAGATGAAGAAGATTCTCAGTGAAATCCAGTCCGGCCAGTTCGCGCGCGGAGTGGGTGCTGGAGAACCAGGCCAACCGCGCCGGCTTCCTCGCGATGCGGCGGCGTGACGCCGAGCATCGATCGAGGAGGTTGGCAAGCGCCTGCGGTCGATGATGGCGTGGATCGCGCCCCCGCGGATGGGCTGATGTCGAAGCTTCCCGTCGCGCGCGAGGGCTGGCCGCTTCATCGCGATTCCGGCGGCGATCGCCGCCGGACTCGCGCTCGGCGGCCGGCAGGCCTGCGGTGCCCTTCGCGGCGGCGGCGCTGGCTCTCTGGATTCTTCCGCGACCCGGAACGGGACACAGCCCGGCCCTCCCCGGCGTCGTGCTGTCGCCGGCCGACGGCCGGGTGATGTCCATCGACGAGATCGACGACCCATTCGTCGGCCCGTCGGTGCGCGTGGCGACGTTTCTCGCCGCTCGATGCACGCGTCAACCGCTCGCCCATCGCCGGCCTCGTGGTCAGCGTCACGTACTCGCAGGGCCGCTTCTGCAGCCGCCTACCAGCCGGAGGCGGGGCAGGTGAACGAGCGATGCGTCGTCAATCTCCAAGGGGGATAGCTGGCGGATCACGGTGGTCAGATCGCGAGGCGTGGTGGCGCGACGTATCGTCTGCCGCGTCGGACCGGGCGACAAGGCTGGCGGGCGAACGCTTCCGGGTTGATCCCGCTTCGGCTCGCTTGCACCGACTGCCTATATGCCGCGCGGCACCCACGTCACCGTCAGGCGGGCGACCGGGCGCCGGCGGCGTCACCGTCCTGGGGACCTCGGCGTGATCCGGCGTCCCAAGGGTCGCGGCGGCGGCGCTGGCACGAGCTTCGCGCAGAAGCGCGGGCGCGGCATCGTCCTGCTGCCGAGCCTCCTGACGACCGGCAATCTGTTCTGTGGCTTCTTCGCGCTCCTGCTCACGGTCGACGGGCGGTTCTCCGACGCGGCGCTGGCGATCTTCGTCGCGATGGTCATGGATCTGCTCGACGGCCGCGTCGCGCGGCTGATGAAGGCCACGAGCCAGTTCGGCGTCGGAGTTCGACTCGCTGGCGATGTCGTCTCCCTTCTGCGTGGCGCCCGCGTTCACTCGTATTCCTTCGCGCTGAAGGACCTGCCAGGCCGCCCGGCGTGGTTCGGCGCCTTTCTGTTCGTGATCTGCGGCGCCCTGCGACTCGCGCGCTTCAACGTCCAGACCGGCACGGTCGATCGGCGCTTCTTCATCGGGCTCAGCACGCCGGCCGCCGCCGGAGTCGTGGCCTCAGTGTGGTGCTGCTCGGTGACGAGCCCCGGAGCGATGGGCGCAGATCGCCCTCGCGGTCGCGGCCGGCGTCTGGCCGCTGCTCATGGTCTCCCACGTTCCGCTACTGGAGCTTCAAAGAGGTCGACTTCGTGCGGCGCCGACCCGTGCAGTCGCTCCTGGTCGTCGTCCTGCCATCATCATGATCGTGGCCACCAAGCACGAGCGTGTTCTCTTCGCGCTCTTCACCGGCTACGCGCTGTCTCGGGGCCGGTGCGGCGGGTGCTCGTGGGGCGTACGCTCTCGGCGCCGGCCGGGCTGACCAGTAAGAATCGTCCTACAGGAGCAGCTCAAGGAAGTCGGCCCCTAGATCACGGGGGCGGCTCAGAATTCTGGAGGCCAGGTCGCGGCGACGTATCGGATCGCGGTTCTACCGGGAGACGGCATCGGCCAGGAGGTCACGCCGAGGCCGTTCGCGTCCTCCGAGGCGGTGGGCAAGGGCACAGGCACCGGGTTCAGTTCGAACGCGGGCTCGTCGGCGGCGCGGCGATCGACGCGACGGGCAAGCCGCTGGCTCCGGCGCGCGCTCGAGCTCTGCCGCGGGGCGCACGCGATCCTCTTCGGCGCGGTCGGCGGGCCCAAGTGGGACGGGTGCCGCACGAGCAGCGGCCCGAGCGGGGCCTGCCTGGCGATCCGCAGGAGCTCGACCTCTACGCGAACCTGCGCCCCGGCCAGAGTGCTTCCCGATGCTCGTCGACGCCTCGCCGCAGCTCAAGCGCGAGGTGGTCGAGGGTACCGACCTGATGGTCATCCGCGAGCTGACGGGCGGGCTCTATTCTCGGCGAGCCCCGGGGCGTCGAGAAGCGCTTCGCGGACTGGCGGCGCGCGCGCGATCAACACGATGGCCTACACCTCGCGCGAGGTCGAGCGCATCGCCCGGATCGGGTTCGACGTCGCCCGCAAACGCCGCCATCACCTCACCTCGGTCGACAAGGTGAACGTCCTGGTCGTGTCGCAGCTCTGGCGCGAGGTGGTGACCAAGGTCGGCCGCGAGTACCCGGATGTGACGCTCGACCATGTCCTGGTCGACAACTGCGCGATGGCCCTGGTCCACCGGCCGACGCAGTTCGACACGATTGTGACCGAGAACACCTTCGGTGATATTTTGTCGGATGAGGCCGCGATTTTGGCGGGATCGATGGGTATGTTGCCGTCGGCGTCGCTCGGAGATCGGTCGGGCTGTACGAGCCGGTGCACGGCACCGCCCCCGACATCGCCGGCAAGGGCATCGCCAACCCGATCGCGGCGATTCTGTCGGCGGCGATGCTCCTGCGGTATTCGCTCAGCATGGAGAAGGACGCCGACCGGATCGAGCACGCGGTGCTGCGGGTGCTCGAGCAGGGACACCGCACGGCGGACATCGTCGCGCGGGGGCGAAGCGGCCGGTACCCGGAGATGGGGAGACCTGATCGTGCGCGAGCTGGAGCGGCAATACTGATGGCGTCCGGACTCACGATCGCGGTGGTCGGCGCCACCGGCGCCGCCGGGCAGACCACGCTCCGGATCCTCGAGGAGCGAAAGTTCCCCGGTGCGTGAGGCTCCGTGCATTCGCCTCGGAGCGGTCGGTCGGTAAGACCGTCACCTTTCGGGGTGAAGCCGATCACGATCCGGCGCATCGAGCCGGCGGCGTTCAAGGGCGCGAACATCGCCTTCTGCTCGGCCGGCTCGGCCCAGTCGAAGGAATACGCGCCGATGATCGTCAAGGCCGGCGCGACCGTCATCGGCAAGTCACGAACGCGTTCCGGATGGATCCGGACGTGCCGCTCGTCGTCGCCCGAGATCAACGCGCACGCGGCGCGCGGCCATCGCCGGGATCTGGCCTGCCCGAACTGCAGCGACGTCGTGACCGTCATGCCGTTGAAGCCCCTGCACGACGCCGGGCGACTCACGCGCGCATCGCCACCAGCTTCCAGGCGGTCTCCGGCGCCGGGGTCAACGGCATCGCCGAGCTGCGCGAGCAGACGCTCGCGTGGGCACGGGGCGAGCCGATGGTCTGAAGCACTTCCGCATCAGATCGCCTTCAATCTCGTCCCCGCGATCGACCGCTTCGGCACCCCGACGGCTACACCGCCGAGGAGATGAAGCTGGTGAACGAGACCCGGAAGATCCTCGAGGCGCCGGGGTTGCCGGTGGCGCCGACGACGGTGCGAGTGCCGGTCTTCACGTCGCACTCGATCTCGGTCACGGCCGAGACCGCGGTGAAGATCACGGCCGGGCGTGCCCGCGATCTCTTCGCCGCATTCCCGGGCTCAGCTCTGGGACGACCCCGCGCAGCACCGGTATCCGATGCCGATCGCGGTCGAGGGACAGGACGACTGCTTCGTCGGCCGCATTCGCGAAGACCTCTCGAGCCCAAACGGACTGAGCTTCTGGGTGGTCGGCGACCAACTGCGCAAAGGCGCGGCCACGAATGCGGTCCAGATCGCTGAGCTGCTCCTCTAGTCCCGGGACACCATCGGTCGGGCGCGTTCGGCGCGGCCCGCGCTGATGTCCTGTGCGCCGTTCCCTTCGCCGCCGCTTTCGCCACTACGATCGATTCCATCTGGCCGTGTTCTTCACGATCGTGGTGGTGGCGTACGTGGCCGTGCCACAGGTCGTGAGGTTCGTCTGACGCCGTTCGCGGCTACGATCCCGCGTTCTATGAGCCCAAGGACTTCGAGCGTCAGGCCTGGATCAAGCGGCAGGTCGCGCCGACAGTGCTGCCGGGGTTCTCGTGGGAGATCGTGATCGACATCATTCTGTTTCCTCTCGTGGCCGTCGTCTGGCTCACCTTCGTCCCGGCGCGGAGCCCGGGACGTCACCCGCCGCCGCGATAGCCTCGGCGCGTTCGACCTTTCGTCTGGTGCTGTCCTATGACGGCACGGACTATCACGGCTGGCAGATCCAGGCCGGCGCCCGCACGGTGCAGGGGACCCTGACCGAGGCCGCGCGCGCCGCTTCGGAGCCGACACGCGGGTCACCGGCGCCAGCCGGACCGACGCGGGCGTGCACGCGCTCCGGCAGGTCGTGTCGCTGACGACGGAGGCGCGCATCACCGCGACAGGTCTTCGCGGCGCCCTCAACGCCGACCTGCCGCGCGATATCAGAGTTCTCGATGCACGGGAGGCGCCGGCCGGGTTCGATGCGCGGCGCGCGGCCGCCGGCAAGCGGTACGCCTTCCTGATCGACAACGGACCCGTCGCGAACCCGCTCCTGGCTCGCTACGCGTGGCGCATCCCGCAACCGCTCGACGTGGGCGCGATGCGCCGGGCGCTGGTGGCGTTGCGGGGCCGCCACGACTTCGGCGCGTTCTGCGCGGCGCCGGGCCGCGAGACGAATCCGGTCTGCGTCGTGCGGGCGCTCCACGTGATCCGCCGAAAGGGCGAATCGCCGTCCTGCTGTCGGCCGATCGCTACCTCCACCACATGGTGAGGAACATCGTCGGCAGCGCGGTCGCCGTCGGACGTGGGGTTCGGGACGCCGCCTGGCTCGACGCGGTCCGCGCGTCCACGCGACCGCACGCAGGCCGGTCAGACGGCACCGGCCCAGGGCCTCGCGCTGGTTCGGAGTGCTGTATCCCCGTTAAGGTGCGCGGTGCCATCGCCACGTACGGCGCTGCCGTTTGCCGGCACCAGTGAGGGCCCGCGTGCCCGGGGCAGGCGGGTGCCGGTGAAAGCCTGGCCGGCGGTCAGTCACACCTGTAACAGGTCCTCAGAAACCGACATCTAAAATATTGATACGGAAAGTGTTTTGAAGCACGCCCGTCCAGGGCTGTGACGCGATGGGCCGTTGAAGAAACGGGTGGCCGGGCTCGCCGGTCAATTCGCATCAGGAATATGGTAAACTCTCGCTGCACTTGATCTTTTAGACCCTATGCACCAGAGCCTGCTGACGGTCGCGATCATCGGGTACGTCGCTGCGACGGGCCTCGCCTTGGCCTACCTGGTCCAGCGGGAAGAGCTGCTGCACCGGTTGGCTTTGCTGGCGACTCTGTCCGCCTGGGTTGTGCACACCGTCGCTCTCCTCGCCCTCGCGATCGACCTCGGGCGCCCTCCGCTGGCCAGCATGCCCGAGGCCGTGTCGGTCGCCGTCTGGGTCGTCGTCCTGCCTCGAGATGTGGATCGAGCGGCGCTACGATCTCTCGGTCTGGGCGCGTTCGTCCTGCCCGTGGCCCTCCTGTTCAGCCTGCAGTCGACGCCGACCCCGCACGCTGATCGGCCCGACGTTGAGCGGCGCATGGCTCTGGGTGCACATCGGGCTGGCGCTCGTGGGCATCGCGGCGCTCGTGCTCAACTTCGCCGGCGCGGTGATGTATCTGCTGCAGGAGCGTCAGCTCAGAGCCAAGCGCCGCCCCGGGACCTTCTATTACTCGCTTCCGTCGCTGGCCACGCTCGATCGGCTGACGTATCGCACCCTGGCGCTCGGATTTCCGTTCCTGACGACCGGCTTGATCCTGGGGTGTTCTCTGGGCCGGAACGGCCTGGGGCAGCGTCTTCACCTTCGATCCGCTGGCGCTGTCGTCCTACGTGGCCTGGACCGTGTACGCCGCGACGCTCGCCGGACGCGCCGCGGGCTGGCATGGACGGCGCGCGGCGTATTTCGCCATCGTCGGGTTCGCCGTCCTCATGCTGACCCTTGGCGCCGGTCTGTTCCTACCGGGAAAGCACGGCGGATAGATGGCACTCTTCGTCTCGGGCTCTCGCACCTGCAACGCCCCGGTCGAGCTGCGCGAGCAGCTGGCCGTCGACGAGGAACCAAGCTGCGCGAGCTCCTCCGCGACATCGCCGCGACGGGCGTCGTGCGCGAGGCGATCATCCTCTCGACCTGCAACCGCGTCGAGGTGTACGCGGTCGCCGACGTGCCCGGTGAAGGCGCGCGCGACGATGTTCCGCCGCCTCTGCCGTCACCGCGGCGTGGAGCCGGCCTCGGTGGAGGAGGCCCCTCTACACCTACGCCGACGGCGACGCCGTGCGCCACGCCTTCCGCGTGGCGTCGAGCCTCGATTCGATGGTGATCGGCGAGCCGCAGATCCTCGGCCAGGTGAAGGACGCCTTCGCGCTCGCCCAGTCGCGCGAAGCGGTCGGGCCCGCTGCTGCCACTGCGCTGTTCACGCAGGCGTTCGCCGTCGCCAAGAAGGTGCGGACCGAGACCGAGATCGCCCGGCACGCGGTGTCCGTGTCGCTTCGCCGCGGTCGAGCTGGCCAAGAAGATCTTCGGCGGGCTGCAGGGCAAGCGCCGTCCTGCTGGTCGGCGCGGGCAAGATGAGCGAGCTCGCCGCCCGTCATCTCGTCGAGCAGGGCGTGTTCCCGGTCTACGTCACGAACCGGACGTGGGCGCGCGCCCAGGAGATGGCGCGCGCGCTCGCCGGGACCGCGGTGCCCTTCGACGAGCTGCCGACCGCGCTCGCCGCGGTGGACATCGTCATCTCAGTCGACCGGGGCGGCGGAGCCGGTGATCCGCCGCGAGGCGGTCCAGCGCGTCATGCACGGGCGCCGCGGTACGGCCGCTGTTCTTCATCGACATCGCCGTCCCGCGCGACGTCGAGGGCTCCGTCGACACGCTCGACGACGTGTACTGCTACGACATCGACGACCTGAAGCAGGTCGTCGACGCGAACATCCGCGAGCGCGGTCGCGAGGCGCACCGAGCCGAGGCGCTCGTCGAGCGCGAGGTCGCGAAGTTCTCGCCAAGCAGGGCGACGTCGAGGTGATTCCCACGATCGTGTCGCTGCGGGAGCGGCTCGAGGCGATTCGGACCGGCGAGGTCAAGCGCACGCTCGCGCGGCTGCCAGCCGCGACCCGGAGACGCGACGCGATCGAGGCCATGTCGACCGCGATCGTGAACAAGATCTTGCATGCGCCGATCACCAAGCTCCGCGAGTCGTCCCGCGCCGGCTCACCCCGGTCATGGCTCGGGAGCTCGTCCACGAGCTCTTCGGGCTGGGACGCCGATGACGCGCGACGACCATCAAGATCGGCACGCGCGGAAGCCCGCTCGCGCTGATCCAGGCGGAGAGCGTCGCCGCGTCGCTGCGCGCGCTCGGAGCCGAGGTCGACATCGTGCGCGGTGCGGACCGAGGGCGATCGCCGTCTCGAGGTGCAGCTGGCGGCCATCGGCGGCAAAGGGACTCTTCGTGCGCGAGATCGAAGACATGTTGCTCGCGGGCACGCCTCGACTGTGCCGTGCACAGCTTGAAGGATCTCCCGGCCGAGACACCCGCCGGCTTGACGCTCGCGGCGTTCCCGGAGCGCGAGTGACGCGCGCGACGTCCTGGTCACCCGAGAATCGCGCCGGCTCGAGGATCTTCGCCCGGGGGCGCGGCTCGGGACCGGAAGCCCGCGGCGGCGCGCGCTGGCACTCGCCGCGCGGGCCGACCTCGTCGTCGAGCCGCTGCGCGGCAACGTCGAGACCCGGCTCCTGCACGCTCGAGAGCGAGGGCCTCGATGGCGTGCTCACTCGCGGCGAGCCGGGCTGACGCGCCTCGGGATCGCGCCCGCGCACGTCCAGCCCCTCGACCCTGACGTGTTCGTGCCGGCGATCGGGCAGGGCGTGCTCGCCGTCGAGAGCCGGGCCGACGACACTCGCCTCGCCTCACTGCTCGGCCGGATCGATCACGCGCCGACGCGCGCTGCTCGCTCGCCGAGCGCGCGTGCCTGGCGCGCCTGGGCGCCTCGTGCAGCCTCGCCGGTCGCCGCGTATGCGCTCCAGGCGGGCGGCGATATCAAGATGACCGCGCTCGTCGCGAGCGAGGACGGACGCAAGGTCCTGCGCGCCACCGGAGCCGAAGGCACCGAAGGCGCCGAGCGTCTGGGCCGACGGCTCGCCGCTTCGCTGCTCGATCAGGGCGCCTCCTCCGATCGCGCCGCCTGCAGCCGGGAAAGTCATGGCGCGAGTAGGCCGCGCGCCGCGGAGCGGCCGCTCGAGGGCCGGACGATCGTCGTCACCCGAGCGCGCGCCCAGGCGCAGCGGTTCGCCGAGCTCCTGGAAGCGGCCGGCGCCCGCGTGCTGCAGGCGCCGACGATCGTGATCGAGCCGCCGGCGTCGTGGGAACCGCTCGATACGGCCCTCGCCGCGCTGGAGTCGTTCGTGTGGGTGATCTTCACGAGCGTGAACGGCGTCGCCATGGTGGACCGGCGCCTGGCCGCGCGCGGCACCGCGTGGGCGGCGATCGCGCGCAGAGCGGGTGGCGGCGATCGGCCCCGCGACGGCCGACGCGCTCGCCGAGCACGGCGTCCGCCCCGAGGTGGTGCCGTCCGAGTACCGCGCCGAGGGGCTGGTCGACCGATTGCGCGGCCTCATCGGACCCGGCGACCGCGTGCTGCTGCCGAGGGCGAAGGAGACCCGCGACGTGCTCGTCGTCGAGCCCGCCGCCTCGGCGCCGCCGTGACCGAGGTGCCCGCATACCAGACCCGGCGAGTCGACGACGGCGTCGTCCGGCTGCGCGAGGCGCTCGCGTCGGGTGCCGTCGACGCCGTCACGTTCACCAGCTCGTCCACCGCCCGGAACTTCGCCGAGCAGTTCAGCGAGGCGGAGCGGAGCGCCTGGCGCGGGCGGGTCGCGGTCGCCTCCATCGGCCCGATCACGGCGGCGACGGCCGCCGAATACGGCCTGCCGACCGATGTCATGCCCAGCGAGTACACGATCCCCGCTCTCGCGCGGGCGCTCACCGATTACTTCGCCCGTGCCGCGTGGAATGCCGGCCGCCGACCCAGAAGGAGCGTGTGATGGCGCATGCGATGTTCCGCCCCAGACGTCTTCGCGAGAAGCCCCTGATGCGCAAGCTGATCCGCGAGACCGCGCTCGCGGTCGACGATCTCATCTACCCGCTGTTCATCGTCCACGGCCGCGGCGTTCGCGAGCCGATCGGCTCGATGCCCGGCCAGTTCCGCCTCTCGATCGACGAGCTGGTGAAGGACATGAAGGACGTCGCGAGCATGGGCATCCCCGGCGTGCTGCTGTTCGGGCTGCCCGTCGAGAAGGACCCGCGCGGCTCGGAGGCGTACGCCGAGGACGGCATCGTGCAGCAGGCGGTGAGGGGCGGTGAAGGACGTGGTGCCGGACCTCCTGGTGGCGACCGACGTGTGCCTCTGCCAGTACACGAGCCACGGCCACTGCGGCGTCGTCGAAGGCGGCACCGTGCGCAACGATCCGACGCTCGAGCTGCTGGCGCGCGTCGCGGTCTCGCACGCCGAGGCCGGCGCCGACTTGGTCGCGCCCTCCGACATGATGGACGGCCGGGTCGGTGCGATCCGCGAGGCGCCTCGACGAGGCGAGCTTCACCGACACGCCGATCATGGCCTACTCGGCGAAGTACGCGTCGAGCTTCTACGGCCCCTTCCGGGATGCCGCGGACTCGGCGCCGCAATTCGGCGACCGGCGCTCGTACCAGATGGACCCGGCCAACTCTGCCGAGGCCATGCGCGAGATCGCGCTCGATCTGGACGAGGGCGCGGACATCGTCATGGTCAAGCCGGCGCTGCCGTATCTCGACATCATCTCGCGCGCGAAAGCGGAGTTCGGGGTTCCGCTCGCCGCCTACTCGGTCTCGGGCGAATACGCGATGATTCGCGCCGCGGGCCGCCTCGGGTGGCTCGACGAGGAGCGCGCGATGATGGAAGCCCTCACGGCCATCCGGCGCGCCGGCGCCGACGTCGTGATCACCTACTTCGCCCGCGACGCCGCGCGCCTTCTCGAGCGTGGCGGTGTGAGCTGAGCCATGGCCCTGCATGGCGAAGCGAACCTTTCAAATCAGGATCGTGTGAGCTGAGCCATGGCCCCGCATGGCGAAGCGAACTTTCAAACCGGGATCGTGTGAGCTGAGCCATGACGCCGAATCGTTTGGGCTGAGATGCGCATCTCAGCGAAGGGCGAGTACGCGATTCAGGCGGTGCTGGATCTCGCGCTCCATCGCGAGCGCGGCCTCACGGCCATTCAGGAAATCGCGCGGCGCCAGGCGATCCCCCAGCGCTATCTCGAGCAGGTGCTGCTGGCGCTGAAGCGCGCCGGTCTCTTGACGTCGAAGCGAGGATCAGCGGGCGGCTACCAGCTGACACGGCCGCCGGAGGACATCAGCGTGGGAGACGTCCTGCGGGCGGTGGAAGGAACCGGCGCCCCTTCGAGGCTCAGCGCCGCGGCGGCCGGGGACGGGCGAGCGTCACGACCTGGCCGAGCTGTGGGACGAGATCTCGAACGCGGTCTCGAAGGTGGTCGACCAGCTCACGTTCGGCGACCTGGCGCGTTCGCGCGGTCGCGCGCCGGAGCGCCGTGCGGCCGATGTACCACATATGACGACGCCGAAGATCGCGAAGTCGGTCCTCGAGCTGGTCGGCCGGACGCCGATGGTGCGGCTGAACCGGCTGCCGAAGCCCGGCGGCGCGATGGTGGCGGCCAAGGTCGAGTCGCTCAATCCCGGCGGGAGCGTCAAGGATCGCATCGCCGTCTCGATGGTCGAGGACGCGGAGCGCCGGGGCGTCCTGAAGCCGGGCGCGACGATCGTCGAGCCCACGAGCGGCAACACCGGCATCGGGCTGGCGATGGCGGCCGCGGTCCGCGGCTACCGGCTGATCCTGACGATGCCCGACGACATGAGCGTCGAGCGCCAGCGCCTGCTGGCGCGGTTCGGCGCCGAGCTCCACCTGACACCCGCCATCGAGGGCATGACGGGCGCGGTCCACGCCGCGCGCGAGCTCACTGCGCGAGCACCCGGACTACTTCATGCCGCAGCAGTTCGAGAACCCCGCAAATCCCGAGGCGCACCGGCGCACCACCGCGCTCGAGGTCCTGGACGCCGTCGGGGGCCGCCTCGACGCCTTCGTCGCCGGCGTCGGGACCGGTGGGACGCTCACGGGCGTCGGCGAGGTCCTCAAGGAGAAGATTCCGGCGGTCCGCATCGTGGCCGTCGAGCCCGCGGCGTCGCCCGTGCTCGCGGGCGGCAAGGCGAGGCCTCACGCGATCCAGGGCATCGGCGCCTCGTTCGTGCCCGGCGTCCTCAATCGCGCGATCATCGATCGGATCATCCAGGTGCGCGACGAGGACGCCCTCGCGTGGTCCCGACGTCTCGCGCGCGAGGAAGGCCTCCTGGTCGGGGTCTCGGCCGGCGCCGCGGTGTTCGCGGCATGCGCGGTCGCCGCGGAGATGACCCCGAGCCAGCTGGTCGTCACGGTCCTCCCGGACACCGGCGAGCGGTATCTGAGTCCCGGAGGCTAGGCATGTCCGTCACGGTCTACATTCCGACCTCGTTTCGTCGGGCCACCGACAATCGCGATCGGATCCAGGTCGCCGCGCACGATGTGAGCCGCCTGCTCGATCAGCTCGAGGCCTCGTTCGGCGGCCTGAAGGGCCTCGTGCGCGACGAGGGCGGCGAGGTGCACCACCACGTGAGCATCTACGTGAACAGCGAGGCGATCGAGTCCCTGCAGGGACTGCGCACGCCCCTGAAGGATGGTGACGAGGTCGCGATCATCCCGGCGCTCGCGGGCGGGGCGCGCGCGATCGTCACCGCGGAGGAGCTCGAGGCGATCCGCCGGCAGGCCGTCGAGGAGTACCCGCGCGAGTCGTGCGGAGTCATCCTCGAGCAAGGGCAGCTACGCCGGCTCGTGCGGTGTCGGAACATCCAGGACGAGCTCCACGCCAAGGACCCGCAGCGCCACCCGCGCGACGCGCGGACCGCCTACTTCATCGATCCCAAGGATCTGCTGCGCATCGGACGTCTGGAGGGCGAGGGTGCACGAGGTCGCGGTGATCTATCACTCCCACGTCGACGCCGGCGCGCTACTTCTCGCCGACCGATCGACAGCAGGCGCAGATCAGCGGCGAGCCGACGTACCCGTCGGCGACCTACCTGGTCACGTCCGTGATGGCCGGACGCGCCGAGGCGGTCGCCGCGTTTCAGTGGAGCCCGGCGGAGCGTGACTTCGTTCAGGTCCAGCTCGACTCGGATCGCTGGCGCTGGCACGAGCGACTCTCGTTCGCGGCCGGCCGCGTGTGGGAGCGCCTCGGCATCGGCGCGCGGCTCGGACGGAGCTCCTGATGCGCGACTCGAAGAGCCTGTTCGAGGCCGCCTCCCGCGTGATTCCCGGCGGCGTCAACAGCCCGGTCCGCGCCTTCCGCGGCGTCGGCGGCGAGCCGTTCTTCGTCGCGCGCGGCGAGGGGCGCGACTCTGGGACGTCGACGGCCGGTCGTATCTCGACTTCCTCGGCTCGTGGGGACCGCTCATCCTCGGCCACGCGGCCCCGACGGTCGTCGCGGCGATCACCGAAGCGGCGACGCGAGGCACGAGCTACGGCGCGCCGACCGGGCTCGAGGTCGAGATGGCCGAGGCGATCACCGCCGCGTATCCGTCGATCGAGCTCGTGCGGCTCGTCAGCTCGGGGACCGAGGCGGCGATGAGCGCGATCCGGCTGGCGCGGGGCGCGACCGGTCGTCCGCTGCTGCTCAAATTCGACGGCTGCTATCACGGTCACGCCGACAGCCTGCTCGTGAAGGCCGGCTCGGCGGCGCGACGTTCTCCATTCCCGACAGCGCCGGCGTGCCCGGCCGCTCGCGCAGCTGACCGTGACGGCACCGTTCAACGATCTCGAGGCCGTCAAGCGCCATCTTCCGTGAGCGCGGCCGCGAGATCGCGGCGGTCATCGTCGAGCCGGTGGCCGGCAACATGGGTGTCGTGCCGCCGCGTCCGGGATTTCTCGAGGGGCTTCGCGAGGTCACGCGGGCGCACGACGCCGTGCTGATCTTCGACGAGGTCATCACCGGCTTCCGCGTCGCGTACGGCGGCGCCCAGGCACTCTACGGCGTGCGGCCCGACCTCACGTGTCTCGGGAAGGTCATCGGCGGCGGGCTACCCGTCGGCGCCTACGGCGGATCACGGCACGCTGATGAACCACGTGGCGCCGCTCGGCGCCGTCTATCAGGCCGGAACATTGTCGGGGAATCCGCTCGCGGTCGCGGCGGGGCTGGCGACCCTCACGCGGCTTCGCGATCGCGACGTCTATGGTCGTCTGGAGGCGCTCGGCAGCGAGCTCGAGCGGGGCTCCGCGCCGGCGCCGAGCGCGCCCGCGTTCCGTTGACGGTCAACCGCGTGGGCTCGATGCTGACGGGCTTCTTCTGCGCCGGGCCCGTCACCGACTACGCGTCGGCCAAGCACTCCGACACCAAGCGCTACGCGCGCTACTTCCACGGCATGCTCGAACGCGGAGTATTTCTCGCGCCGTCGCAATTCGAAGCCGCGTTCGTCTCGCTCGCGCACACCGACGCCGACATCGCGTTCGCGGCGCGCGCCGCGGGCGAGGCGCTGGCCGCGGGCTGAGCGCTCGCGCGAGCACGCTCGAATCCGCGCGAATAGATTGACGGCCGCCGGGACCACGTGATAGCGTTCACGAGCAATCTAGAAAACCGCCGGAGGGCAATCGACCGTCGATGATGGCGAGGGCAGGAGTAGGCGCACTCGGCGCGGCGCTCCTAGCCGTTCTGGTCTTCCTGGCGATCTCATCGTGGAGCCGTCAGCCGGCCGCCGCCGCGAAGCCTTCGGCGCAGCCCATCAACTTTCCGCACAACGTCCACGCCGGCACCTACAAGATCGATTGCCAGTACTGTCACAGCGACGCGCGCCGATCGGAGTACGCCGGCCTGCCGTCAGTCGAGCGCTGCATGGGGTGCCACAAGATCACGGCCGCGGACAAGGCCGAGATCAAGAAGCTCGCCGAATTCCAGGCCAAGAAAGAGTCGATCCCCTGGGTGCGCGTGAACAAGCTGCCGGAGTTCACGTACTTTCCGCACAAGGCGCACATCCGCGCCGGCCTCAAGTGTCAGGGGTGTCATGGGCCCGTGGAAACGATGACGACCTTCGCGGGCGAGACCGGCCCGAAGCTGACGGTCGACCTGCTGCATCTCGTGGGCTTCAAGCCCGCGCCGCCGCCCTTGACGATGGGCTGGTGCGTGGAGTGCCATCGCCAGCAGAACGAGACGGCCGGCAAACATGCGCCGCTCGACTGCGTGACCTGCCACCATTGAAAAACGGAGCCGGTGAGCTCGCGCCGCCCGCGATCCGGAGAACCCGGTAGATGAATCGACGCGACTTCTTCAAGATCGTCACGGTGTCCGGCGCCGCGGCCGCGTCCGGCGGCTGCCAGCAGGCGAGCGAGACGATTCTTCCGCTGGTCGTGCCGAACGAGCAGCTCGTGCCGGGTGTCGCGTCCTGGTTCGCCACGGTCTGCCGTGAGTGCCCGGCGGGTGCGGGGTCATCGCGCGCAATCGCGAAGGACGCATCGTCAAGCTCGAGGGGAACCCGGATCATCCCGTCAACGCGGGCGCGCTCTGCATGCGCGGCCAGGCGGCCTGCAGGGGCTCTACCATCCCGACCGGATCGCCGGCCCGCTGCGTTCGCGAGGGAAGCGCCGGGTTCAAGTCCGCGACGTGGGACGCCGCGAGCAAGATGGTCTCCGACCGCATCGCCGCGCTCAAGACGGGCGGCAAGGGACGGGCGATCGCGGTCGTCACGCAGCTCGAGAACGGCAGCCTGGGCGGGATGCTCGACCGCTGGGTACAGGCGCTCGGCGCGCGCCCGCGGGTCACCCTGGAGCCGTTCGCGTACGAGTCGATTCGCGCCGCGAACCGGCTCACGTTCAATCGCGACGCGATCCCGTACTACGCCTTCGAAGACGCCGAGGTGGTGCTGTCATTCGGCGCGGACTTCATCGAGACCTGGCTCGAACGTCAACTACGCGCGTACGTTCGCGCGCATGCACTCGTTCAGGGACGGACGCGCCGGCACGTTCATCCACGTCGAGCCCCGCCAGTCGCTGACGGCGTCGAACGCCGACGAGTGGGTCAGGAACGCGCCCGGGACCGAAGGGCTGCTCGCCCTCGCGATCCTCCGCGTCATGGTGGACGAGGGGACGGCGGACAAGCGATTCAGCGACGCGGTCGCGTCGATCGATCTCAAGCGCGCCTCGGACGAGAGCGGAGTCGGCATCGAGACGATCAAGCACATCGCGAAGGTGTTCGCCCACGGCAAGCCCGGGCTCGCGGTCGGCGGCGGCGTCTCCGTCACCGGCACCAACGCGACCCAGACGCAGGTCGCGATCAATCTCTTGAACGCGGCGGCGGGCAACGTCGGCAAGACCGTGCGGTTCGGCGCCGACTCGGCCTACGGGAAGGTCACCCCGTATGCGGAGGTGGCCAGCCTCGCGGGCGCGATGGCGAACGGCGAGGTCGAGGTGCTCATCCTGGGCCCGGGCGTGAACCCGGCCTTCACCTTGCCCTCCGGGCTCTGCTGGCCGACGCGATCCGCAAGGTCGCGCTGGTCGTCAGCTTCGCGAACGTTCCCGACCAGACCAGCGAGCTCGCCCACGTCGTCCTGCCCGACACGCACTGGCTCGAGTCGTGGGGCGACTACTCGCCGCGTGAGGGCGTGGTCGGATTCCTCCAGCCGACGATGTCCCTGATCCGCGATTCGCGGCCGATGGGCGACACGCTCCTTCGCATCGGGCGGGCGGCGCTCGGCGCCGAGGAGGGCAAGGGGCCGATTCCGTGGCCGACCTTTGAGCAATACGTGAAAGCAGCTTGGGCCCCGCTGGTTAAGGGAGAGCTCGAGGTCGCCCTTCGACGCGGCGGCCTCTTCGGCGAGGTCGCGCCGGCGGCGGTGACCTTGAAGATCGCCGGGGCGATCCGGCGCCCGCGAAGCTCGACGGCGACGGCAGCGGTCTGACGCTTCTCGCGTATCCGTCGCTCAGGTTCTACGACGGGCGAAGCGCGATCAGCTCGTGGCTCCAGGAAGCGCCGGATTCGATGACGCAGGCGGTGTGGGACGCGTGGGTCGAGATCTCGACCGAGACCGCCGCCAAGCTCGGCGTCACGCGCGGCGACATGGTCGCGGTGAAATCGTCTCAAGGGAACGATCGAGCTGCCCGCGTACATCTCGCCGACCCTCCATCCCTCGGCCGTCGCGATTCCTATGGGCCACCGCTACGCGCCCTATCAGCGCCCGCGATACGTCGCCGCCGACACGAAATCGGTGAACCCGATGGACATCCTGCCGGCCACGCCCGACCCGGCGTCCGGCGGGCTGGCGTTCATGAGCGTGAAGGTGACCCTGACGAAGCTCGGCACGCGCCGTCCGCTCGCCGTGCTGCAGGCGACGCACGATCAGGACGATCGCGAGCTGGCGCAGCACGTCGATCTCGGCGCCGCGCGCGAGCAGGCGCTGCGCGGCCGCGGCGCGGAGACACCGCATCCCACCCTGTACGAGGAGCAGAAATATCCCGGCCCGCGCTGGGGCATGACGATCGACGTCGACGCGTGTGTGGGCTGCCAGGCATGCGTGACCTCCTGCCAGGCCGAGAACAACGTGCCGATCGTCGGCAAGGCGTCGGCGGCGTACGGCCGTCAGCTCAACTGGATCCGCATCGAGCGCTGGGCGGACGGCAAGCCCGAGCATCCGACGAACATGTTCCCGCCGATGCTTTGCCAGCACTGCGAGGTCGCGCCGTGCGAGCCCGTATGTCCCGTGTACGCGGCGTACCGGACCGAGGAAGGGCTCAACGGGCAGGTCTACAACCGCTGCGTGGGAACGCGCTACTGCGGCAACAACTGCCCGTACCACGTGCGTCGATTCAACTGGTTCCAGTACGAGTTCCCGACGCCGCTCGAGGTCCAGCTGAACCCGGACGTCACGGTCCGCCAGCTCGGCGTGATGGAGAAGTGCACGATGTGCATCCAGCGCATCATCGCCGGCAAGGATCGGGCGAAGGACGAGAAGCGCGCGGTCCGGGACGGCGACATCCAGACGGCGTGCCAGCAGACGTGCCCGACGCAGGCGATCACGTTCGGCAATCTCAAGGACGAGGCAAGCTCGGCGGCGAAGCTGACGCATTCGCCGCGCGCGTATCACGTCCTGGAAGAGGTGGGCACGCGGCCCTCGGTCACCTATCTCCGCAAGGTCGTGCGCGGACACGCGTGAGCCGATGAGCGACAACCGGACGACGACTTCTCCCACATTCGCCGACGTCAACCGCGACGTCCTGCGGACCCTGGATCCGCCCGGCAACCTCTACTTCGCCTGGATGTGCTTCGTGGCGCTCCTGCTCGCCGGATTCTTCGTCGCCTGGACCGGCCAGGTCTGGTGGGGCATGGGCATGGCCGGCAAGCGCGTGCCGCAGATGTGGGCGATGTACATCACCACATTTGTGTTCTGGATCGGTATCGGCCACGCCGGCACGTTGATCTCGGCCATCCTTTATCTGTTCCGGGCGCGCTGGCGCACGTCGATCTACCGCGGCGCCGAGGCGATGACGATCTTCGCGGTCGATGACGGCCGGCCTGTTCCCGCTGATCCACGCCGGGCGCATGTGGTTCGCGTACTTCCTCCTGCCGTATCCGAACCAGCGCTTCCTGTGGCCGAACTTCCGGTCGCCCTCTGGTCTGGGACGTGTTCGCGATCTCGACCTACCTCCTCGGTCAGCACGGTCTTCTTCATCGTCGGGCTCGTGCCGGACATCGCCGCCTTGCGCGACGCCTCCACCGGCTGGCGCCGGCGGATCTTCTCGATGCTGGCGCTCGGGTGGGAGGGCTCGGACACGCAGTGGCGGCACTACCGCCGCGCGTACGGCCTGCTGGCCTCGCTGGCGACGCCGCTCGTGCTCTCCGTGCACAGCGTGGTGTCCTGGGACTTCGCGATGGCGCTGGTTCCCGGCTGGCATTCGACGCTCTTCGCGCCGTTCCTTCGTCGACGGCGCCATCTTCTCGGCTTCGCGATGGTGCTGATCCTCATGCTGCCCATGCGGCACTTCTTCCACCTGCACGCGTATATCCAGGAAAAGCACCTGGACGCGATGGGGCAAGCTGATCCTGGTCACGGGCTGGTCCTGACCTACTTCTACATCTGCGAGGTCTTCACTTCGCTCTACAGCGGCGAGCACATCGAGAAGGCCTCGCTCTTCTGGAAGGTGACGGCGACGTACGCGTGGGCCTTGTGGACCATGTACTTCTGCAACTGCGTGGCGCCGCTGATCCTTTTCTGGAAGCGCTGCCCGCACGAGCCCGGTCATCTCTATATCGTGTCGATCCTCGTGCTGATCGGGATGTGGTTCGAGCGGTTCAACATCATCGTCCCGTCGCTCGGCCACGACTTCTACCCGTACACGTGGGGCATCTACTATCCGAGCCCGACCGACACGATGATCGTGATCGGCAGCTTCTCGTTCTTCTTCCTCCTGTTCCTCGGCTTCATCAAGCTGATGCCGTCGCTCTCGATCGTGGGAGGTGAAGGAGACGATCCCCGCCGCCGGTCCGGGAGCAGGGCTCATGGCCACTGAGACCGTCCTCGGCGTCTTCTGCCCACGTGGACACGACGGTGCGCGCCCTCGAGGAGCTCGCGCGCGCAGCTACCACGACCTCACGGTCTACACGCCGCTGCCCGTCCACGAGATCGAGGAAGTGCTCGAGCGCGACCGGCCAGTCAGCCGGGTGCGGCTCTTCTCACCCTGATCGGCGGGCTCACGGGAATCGCCTCGGCCTTCATCCTGACGATCTGGAGCTCGATGGTGTGGGGACTGGTCACCGGCGGCAGAAATACATGCAACCGGTGAGCGGGGCGGCATCAGCGGCTCCTCGCTGCCGCCGTTCTTCATCATCGCGTTCGAGTCTGATGGTGCTCTTCGCCGGGTTCGCGACGGTCATCGGCATGGTCGTACTCGGGCGGCTCCGCGGCTGCGGCCGAGCACCAGCTACGATCCGCGCTTCACCAACGACCGCTTCGGCGTCGCGGTCCACTGCGCCCCCGAACGCGCGGCATCGGTCCACGAGCTCCTCCGGGAGCGCGGCGCCGAAGAAGTGAAATCGCGATGAGAAAACCGGGCAGCCATCAGGTGGGATCGGGCGAGCGGAGCCACGCCGCACTCTATCCCAGGCCACCCTCGGTCCAAGCCGATCTCAAGGTCCCCGCTCCCATGAAATACGTCTTCATCCTGATGTTGCTGGTCGTCGGCGCCGCCGCCGGAGCGTGGGGCGGGGCGATCGTCGTCCGCTGGAACGACAACATGACGCACACCGCGCGGATCATGCCGGGCGAGCGCGTGTTCTGATGCCGCCGGGCGTGGTCCCGCGCGGCGGTGATCTGATCATCCCCAAGGAGCAGCGCGACGTCGCGGCCAAGCAGCCGAATCCGGTGAAGGCCTCCGAGACCTCCGTGACGATCGGCAAGGAGCGCTACGCGACTTTCTGCGTGCCCTGTCACGGTCCCGAAGGGAAGGGTGGGACGAGCGGACCCGTCGCGACGAAATTCATCCCGACGCCGGACCTGACGAACGCCGAGCTCCAGAAGCAGCGGACCGACGGCTACTGGCACAGCTACATCGTCGTCGGCGGCGCCGTGATGCCCGCGTACGGCGAGGCGCTGTCGACGCAAGAGGCGTGGCACATCGTGAACTTCCTGCGGTCGATCGCCCAGAAATGACGGTCTTCTGGAGTCTCGTCGCCGCGCTCGGCGCGGTCGTGTTCCTGGTCGGCGCGAACTCATCCGAGGCCCAGCAGGTCTGGTCGATCTATCTGGTGAACCTCGTGCTTCTGGTCCGGGATCGCCGTCAGCGGACCGGCGATCGCGAGCATGATGGTCAGGTCACCGAGGCGCGCTGGTCCCCGAAGCGTCCGGCGCATCGCGCTGACGACCGCCGGGTTCCTGCCGATCTCGTTCGTGCTCTTTCTCGTGCTGTACGCCGGCCAGACCGTCCTCTATCCGTGGGTCACGAAGCCGATCCCGGCCAAGGCCGCCTGGCTGAACGTGCCGTTCTTCTGGCTCAGGACGTCCGTGCTCGCCGCGGTGCTCTTCGCCGTCTGCTTCGCGTTCGTGCGGGCGTTACTGCGTGACGCGATCCCGCCGGACGACGAGCGCGAGCGCGCGCATCGCAACCGCATCGCGGTCATCTTGTTAATGCTCTGGCTCGTGACGGTCTCCTCTGGGGCTTCGATCTGCTGATGTCGCTCGACCCGGAGATGGTACAGCGGCCTCTACGGCGGGTACTTCGCGGTGAGCGCGCTCTACACCGCGTTCTGCCTCCTGTCGATCCTCACGGTCCGGACCAATGCCCGCGGGCGCGCTCTCGATCCCGCCCGACGCGGTCCAGGACGTCGCCAAGCTGCAGTTCGCGCTCTCGATCGCTCTGGATGTACTTCTTCTGGTCGCAGTACATCGTGATCTGGTATGGCAACGTGCCGGTCGAGACGCGATTCTTCATCCAGCGTGTCTTCGTGCAGCCGTGGATGACCCTGGCGTGGGTGGTGCTCGTGGTGGGCTGGCTGATCCCATTCGCGTACCTGCTCAAGCGACTCACCGGCCGGCCGCCGCAGCGACACCGCCCCGCTCGTCGTGGTGGCGGTGTTCGACTGGTGGGGATCTTCCTCGAGCGGGTATTCCTCGTCTTTCCGTCGGTCTCATCCAGCCTGCACCTGCCGCTCACGCTCCGCGATCTCGCGATCACCGCCGGCTTCCTGGCGCTGTTCGTCCTGAGCCGCCGCTGGTTCTTCGGCTACTTCAAGCCCGTCCTCAATCTCCCACACACCGGTCACTAGTACTTCGCGTCACCGGGCGCCGAGGGGAGGCTGGGATGCCCCCGCGACCTGCGCGCGAAGGCCACGTGAGATCAAGCAAGCGGTTGTCGTTCAAGTCACCGTGCCTACACAGGTCGCGGGGGGCATCCCAGCCTCCCCTGGTGCGCCCTGAGCGTGTAGTAGAGTAACGGTGTGCTCACCGTCGAGGACGCGCGCAGGGATTCTTTCACGCATAGTCGCCGCTGCTCGGTGGAACGCGTCGAGATTATGGCCGCGCTCGGGCGTGTGCTCGCCGAGCCCATCGTCTCGCGGGCGACGATTCCGCCGTGGCCGAATCTCGTCGATGGACGGGTACGCCGTCCGGTCCACGGACACGAACGGAACCGTCGAGCTCGCCGTCGTCGGCCGGATCATCGCCGGCGCGCATGCCGTCCCGCGCCCTCGGGGCGGGCGAGTCGATGCGGGATCTTCACCGGCGCGCCGCTTCCAGAGGGCGCCGACCGCGGTCGTGCCTCAGGAGGACGTCGCCGCCGACGGCGACCGGGTCACGGTCCGTGGACGCATCGCCCCCGGCGCCTACGTGCGCCCCGGCGGGGAAGACGTTCGGACCGGTGACGTGGTGGTCCAGCCCGGCGGCGTCATCGGCGCGGCGGAAGTCGGCCTTCTCGCGACGCTCGGGCACTCGCAGGTTCGTGTCTACCGCCGTCCGCGTGTCGCGATCCGTTCGACCGGCAACGAGCTCTGCGGACCTCGGGACGCAGCCGGGCCCGGCCCAGATTCCAAACACCAACACGTACTCGCTCATGGCGCAGGTGATCGAAGCGGGAGCCGAGCCCGTCAACCTGGGCGTCGCGCCCGACCAGCTCGAGGCGATCATCGAGCGCGTGCGGTGGGGACTAAGGTCCGCCGACGTGCTCGTGACGTCCGCGGGCGTGTCGGTCGGAGAGCTCGACCTTGGTCCGCGAGGCACTCGAGCGGAGCGGCGCCGAGCTCCATCTGTGGCAGGTGGCGATGCGCCCGGGTAAGCCGATCACGTTCGGCACCCGCGGCACCCAGCCGGTCTTCCGGGCTGCCCGGCAATCCCGTGTCCGCGATGGTGACGTTCGAGCTCTTCGTTCGGCCCGCCTTGCGCCGGATGGCAGGCGCGCACGTGCTCGACCGTCCACGGCTTCGGGCACGCGCGGTCGAGCCAATCGCGAACTCGGGATCGCGGCGCGGCTATCTCCGCGTCACCCTCAGGGAGGATGCGCAGGGCTACGGCGCGCAGCTCACCGGCGACCAGGGCTCGGCGATCCTGCGCTCCATGGTGCTCGCCGACGGGCTGGCCGTCGTCGCTCCCGACACCACGATCGGCGCCGGCGAGGCGGTCGACGTCATCGTGCTGCGCTCACTCGAGCCGAGAGCGCGCTGGAAGCGTTGACAGCGTTTTCTTTCGCGTGCTACGGTCGACACGGATGAGCCGAGGCCTCTGCGTGTTGGCCGCGCTGGCGATCTCGCTGGCGGCTGCGCGAGTCGGCGTGCGGTGGACCGACTCGAATCCGAAGTTGGGCGGCTCCGCTCGGAGCTCGCCGAGATGCGCGTCGCTCAAGAAGCCTCCAGTCGCGGCGTCGCCAGCAATACGTAACTG
>ERZ1370068.3622-contig-2728_pt1 | contig 25649 bp, 23 predicted proteins | sample MGYA00561227_ERZ1370068 | MGnify/ENA primary metagenome ERZ1370068 (study PRJEB38410, sample SAMEA6850437) | metagenome | study: Metagenomic assessment of the ecological functions of the soil: analysis of the soil microbiota associated with the...
GGTGTACTTCACGTTCAGTTACGTATTGCTCTGGCAGCTTCCGGGATTGTCAGCAATGACAGCGTCCCCACGATTCCTGCCATACGGCCTCGACCGCGGCGTCACCGATTCAGCCGCGCGCGCGCGCCGCCGATGAGCCAGGCATGCGCCTCCGGCTCGCCTCGCCCTGATCGCCCCGCTCCTCGCGAGCGGCTGCCTGCTGCCGGAACGGCGGGACCCCGGTGCTGGTCGACTCGCGCTCAGGGAGCTTCTGGTCGGGCAAGGGCGTTTTGACCGAGGTCAGCCCCGATCAGAAGCGCTGCAAGGTCGTGATCCGCGACAACGCGCTGTTCGTGCGCCACATGTGGGTCGACTGCCTGACCGTGCACCCGCGCACGGGCGACGGCTGAGGCGGTCAGCCGTTCTTGCCGAGGTCCTCGTCGAGCAGCGCGCGGATCGATTCGAACGGCACCGCGCCGGGCACGTAGCGCCCGTTCACGAAGAACGCGGGCGTTCCGGTCACGCCGAGGCCCTGGGCCTCGGCCAGGTCGGCGTCGATCCGCTTCATCAGCGTCGGGATCCCTTGAGATCGCGATCGAAGCGCGCGAGGTCGAGCCCGAGCTCGCGCGCGTACTCGCGATACTTCTCCGGACTCATGTTCTCCTGATCCGCGAAGATCTTGTTGTGCATCTCCCAGAACTTGCCCTGGCGGAACGCGGCCTCGGCAGCCGCGGCGCGCGGGGCGCGCCTTAGCGTGCATCTGGAGCGGCAGGTGCTTGAACACGATCCGCACCCTGTCGCCGTAGGTCTGCGCGATCTGGTCGAGCGTCTTCACCGAGCGGCCGCAGAACGGGCACTGGAAGTCGCTGAACTCGACCACCGCGATCGTCGCATCGGGATCGCCGCGCACCGGTGAGCCCTTCGTGCTGATCGTGTAGCGCCGGTTGCGGTCGATCGCCTCGCGCTCCACGGCCTCGCGCTGCGGCTTCGCCGCCGCGGCGATCGTGGCGCGCAGCTCGTTCACCTCGTCGCCGGTGCGGTCGACCGAGTTGCGCACGAGGAACGATCCCGCGACGATCGACCCGCCGATGATCAGGGCCGAGATCACCAGGGCGGCAGAGTTGCTCGGAGACAAAGCGCGCTCCTTCCGGAGAGATGCGAGGCCGCGGAGCATAGCGACCCGCGATCCCGCCCCGTACGATCGCGCCCAACCCATGGCCTTCGCTCGCCTTCGGCTCGCTGCGCGACTTGCAATGATGCCGTCCCGCCGCGAGATCGCGTTCCGCGCCATCGCCGTCCTGCTCGGGGTGGCAGAGTTCCGCTCAGGCTGGCCGAGGAATCGCCGCCGTCCTGATCAGCGCGACAACCACCGATACAAGCCCGTGGTGCCGGACGCGGTGCGCGCTTCACGGTCAACTTCGCCGACCGCCAGCATCCCGACCGAGCCCGATCCCTATCTCTCCTACCGCGTGCGGCGAACCTCGCGGGCGAGCGCCGTTCGACCAGCCGAGTGGGGCCTGCGCGAGGGCCCGATCGATCGCCATCCCGCGCCCGACGTGGTGCGGATCCTGCATTCCTCGGCGCGTCGGTCGCGTGGGGTTACGCGTCGACTTCGAACGAGGACACGATCCCGTCTATCTCGAGGCGGAGCTCGCGCGGCGCGCGGACGAGGTGCCGGCACTGCGCGGCCGGCGCTTCGAGGTGCTGAACGCGGGCGTGCCCGGCTACGTGTCGTGGCAGGGAGGCGCTCTCGTACGCGCTGTATCTGCGCGAGCTCGCCCCGCGTGGATCGTCTCGCTCGACGGCGCGGAAACGACGTGGTCGCGGCGATCATCAACGGCCGCGCTGGCGTCCCGCTGCGCTATCGCGCGACCGAGAGCGCCTATCTCGCGGTCGAGGCCGAGCCCGCTGCAGGCGCTCGGGCGCTGGCTGCTCGCGGGCGCGCACCGGCTCAACACGGTGAAAGCGTTCGAGCGCCTGCGGCCCTCGGCCGCTCGACGCCTCATCACCCGGCCGCGCCGGCGGACGTCGGCGCGCAGCTGCGCGCGGCGACCGCCTACCTGAACCACGCGGCTCTGCGCGAGGGCGCGCGCGTGATCACCGTGCTGCAGCCGATGGTGCTCCTGCCCGACACCAAGCCGCTCACCGAATTCGAGCAGGCGATCGTGGTCGAGCAGGACCACCGGATGCCCGGCCGCAACGCCTACTACGCCGAGAGCTATGCCGCGATGCGTGCCGAGCTCGAGGAAGCTCGCGGGCGAGCACGGCGGCGACCTCCTCTGGCTCGACGCGACCGGAGCGTTCGCCGACGTCGCCGAGGTCGCCTACACCGACGATTGCCACCTCACGCCGATCGGCCAGCGGCGTCTCGCGGAGCAGATCGCGGACGGCTGGATCGCGGCGCTGCGTCGCGCGCCGATGCTGCAGAGCATCGCCGCGCCGGCAGCTCGTTAGGCATGATGTACGCGATCCGAGTGGCGCGGCGCCGCCAAGCGCCACGGCCGCCGCCACGCGCTGGAAGGGCTCGAGCTGGGCATTCCGTGGGCAGCAGCTGGGGGTCTGCTCGGGCCGAACGGCGCGGGCAAGACCACAGCGCTGCGGCTCGCGCCTCGGCTTCGCGCGCGCGAGCGCAGGATCGGTCTCGCTGCAGGGCCATCCGCCCGAGCAGCCGGCCGGCGCGCCGGACTCGGACTGCTGCCCGAGCGGCTCGCGCTGCCCGGGCCGCGCGACGCCCGCGCAGTGGCTGCGCTGCACGCGCAGCTGATCGGGCTCGCCGACCGCGAGGCGGACACCGCCGCAGCGGCGCGCTCGAGCGCACCGGGATCGCCGATCGCGCGCACGAGCCGATCGCGTCGCTCTCGAAGGGGCTGCGCCAGCGGCTCGGCTTCGCGAACGCGCTGCTCGGCGCGCCGACGCTGCTCGTGCTCGACGAGCCGGGCAGCGGGCTCGACTCCGCTCGGCATCCGCGACGCGCGCGGCTGGATCGAGGCCGAGCGCGCGCGCGGCGCGACCGTTCTCGTCTGCTCGCACCAGCTCTCCGAGGTCGAGCGCACCTGCGACCACGTCGCGATCCTCGACCGCGGCCGCGTGGTCGCGTCAGGGTGCGCTGCGCACGCTGGTGCGCGAGGGCGAGACGCTCGAGGACGTGTTCGTGCGCGCGGTGCAGCGATGAGCGAGTTCTCGGCGCTCGCGCGCGACGCGCTGCGCGATGCGGCGCGGCGGCGCGGCCTGGTCGCCGCAGCGGTCGCGAGCGCGATCGCGGGGCTCGCGATCGCGCGCTGCGGTCACTGCGAGGCGGCGGTCTCGGTGCAGGGTCAGACCCTGTCCTCGCAGGCCGGCGATCTCGGCGCGATCGGGGCGATCCTGTCGGTCGCACTGATCGCGCTCTGGACGTACGCGCTGTCGGCGCTGCTCGCGTCCGACGGGCTCGCCGCCGCGCTCGAGGACGGCGTGGTCGAGGCCGTGCTCGCGCGCCTGGTTTCGCGCGACGTGCTCGTCGGTGGCGCGCCTCGCCGGTGCGTGGCTCGGCGCGTGCGCGCTCGGCGCCGCGCTGCTCGCGCTCGCGGTCGGGATCGCGTGCGGACCGCCCGCAGGTCACGCTCGCCCCCGCGCTGCGCGCGGGGCTCAGGATCGGGGTCGGCGCGTGGAGCGTCGCCGCGCTCGCGATGACGGTCTCGCTCTCGCTGCCGCGCGCCGCAACCCTGCTCCTGTTCGGCGCGCTCGGATCGCGCGATCGTGGGTGTCGAGGTCGCGGCGCTGCTCGGCGCGCGCCCGGGCGGCCTGCTCGGCGCGATTGCGGGCCTCGGACCGGCCTGGCTCGCGGGGCCGGTCGCCGCGCTCACGCCGTGGCTCAGCGAAGTGCAACTTCCCGGTCCACCCGCGTGGCCGGACGCGCGAGCGCTGGCCTGGGCGGCGCTCGCCACCGGCGCGCTCGTCGCGCGCTTCCGCCGGCTCGAGCTTCCTCGATAGCGCGCTTCTTCAGGGGCAGCGCGCCGCGGCCGATGGAAGAGTGCACACCCGCGCGCGACGCACCGGATGAAGCAAGCTCCTCCCGAAACCCCGCGATCCCTCTTGATCCACGACGGCGAGCTCGCCGACGTGAGCGCGCTGCTGGCTTCGCTCGAGATCCCGTTCGTCGAGCGGCTCGGCGCGGAGAGCCAGGACGATCGCCAGACCTGCTGGGACCTCGTGATCGCGTCCGCGAAGCGATCCTCGATCTGCAGCTCGCCAAGTCCGCCGCGCCGCCGACCCAGATCGCGATCCTCGCGCACGATGCGCGCACCCTGCGCAGCTCGCTGCGGCGCACCGGCACCACGCTGATGGTGCGCCGGCCCGTGCATCCGGCCGCGCTGCGCGCGCTCGTCGTCCACTCGCTGTACCGCGGTCCCGAGAAGCGGCGCAGCACGCGCGTGAACGTGGGCGCGCCGGTGCGGATCAAGGTCGGCTGGCGGCCGCGCCCTGCCCTGCTCGTCGACCTGTCGGTGAGCGGCTGCCGGCTGATGACCGATCGCCCGGTCGAGCCGGACTCGGCGTTCCGGCTGCTCCTGCCGAGCGAAGTCACGGGCGGCAAGGCGATGTCCGTGGACGCGAACGTGGTCGACTGCACGAGCAGCCGCGATCCTTCGCTCGGCCCGTTCGTGACGAGCGCGAGCTTCGCGGCGATGAACGCGCGCGTCCACGCGCAGCTGCAGTTTGCGGTGAACCTGCACACCGAGGGCCCTGCGGTGTGCGCGCGGCGCGCCCGCGATCCGCAGTGGCGCCGTCGCCCGGGCAGCCCGCGCCTGCGCAGCTCGGCCTCTGCGCCCGCGCCGGTCGATGCGCTCGACGAGGAGGCCGCGCGCGTGTTGATGGGCCGCGATCTCAGCCGCAGCGGGATGCGCGTAGGCCCAACACCCGCTGCTCGCGGTCGGCATGAACCTGCGGCTCGCGGTGCACGCCGAGACGCGCGAGGCGCCGCTGATCCTCCGCGCGGTGGTCGATCGCGACGATGGTGAGCGCGGGCTCGTGCTGCGCTTCGGCGACCTGTCCGCGGAGGCTCAGCCGCTATCTCGACTACGTGATCCACGCGCTGCCGCTCGTGATCGACGACGACGACGACGAGGGCTGTCTCGTCACCGAGCTGCTCGAGGCGAGCTGAGATCGTTCAGCGCACCTCGATCCGACGCGCTCGTGCGCGTGGTCAGCCGCCCGGTCGTGCGCCCCGCGAACGTGACGACGTAGCTGCCCACGTCTTGAGCGCGCGGCGTCCAGCGCAGCTCGCCACTGCCATCGCCGCGGTCGACGAACGACGCGCCGCGCGCAGTGAGCGGCGTCCCGTCCGCGAACGCCGCGGTGAGCGCGAGCGCGCCGCCCGACGGATCGCGCCCGCGCACGGCGATCCGCAGCATGCGCCCGACGGCCGCGCTGCGATCCGGCACCGGCGCGAGCGACGGGAGCTCGAAGCGCGAAGATCGCGGTGTCGCCGTCGCGATCATCCTCCCAGACGACGCGCGTGCCCGACACGTCGGGGTGGCGCTGATTCGCGGCGCTGCCGGTGAGCCGCTGCACCGGGCATGCGCCGGTGAGCGGATCGTCCTCGCAGAAGAAGATGTCGGAGTCGCCCGCCGGCCCCGGCGCGCTCCACACCACGCGGTGTCGGGAGATCGCGACCTCGATGCCGCCGGGGAACTCTCCGATCGATCGCGCGGGGCACCTGCCCTGCTCGTTCAGTCGGCACACGAAGAGCGAGCTCGGATCCCCGAGCTCCACCAGACGACCCGCGACTGCGAAGCCGCAACCGGAAGAGCGCCCGCACGGAGCGCGACCTGAGCCGGCGTGCACACGCCGGGGAAGCCCGCGCAGGTCCACAGCGAGAACAGGTCCAGCTCGCGCCACCAAAGCCGCGAGCCGCTCAGAACCGGGTCCACCTGCGCGGACCGCGCGCAGGCAACGCGAGGCGCGCAGCTGCGCCGCCGCGGAAGCGGCAGGCGTTCAGCCGCGCCGCTCCGGCCGCTCCCCTCCGACCAGACCAGGCTGTCGCGCGAAACCGTGAGCCCGGAGCGCGGCTCGGGACCCGCTGCCACGACCTGTTCACGGCAGGCTCCGCGCGGTGCGCCGAGCCGACACGACCTCACCTCGCTTGCGAAGTCGCGCGCGTCGAGCCACGCGAGCCGGTCGCCCGACACGCGCGCTGCGTGTTGATCGCCCGGCGCGCTAACCACGCGCTGCTCCTCGCCCGATCGCCAGTCCGTCGCGAACAGCTCGAGACCCAGATCGGTGTCGCCTTCCGGGCGCGCCGATTCCCAGACCACGCGCTCGCCCGAGATCGACGGCGAGTGCGCGGGCGGACCCGGCGACGAGCCGCCGCGGCGTGTTGCGCTCGAGCGAGAGCGGCAGGAACTCGAGCGCGCGGCTGCCGTCCGCGCCCTGGACCTCGAGGCGGAGCACGTAGGAGCCGTCCTCGCGATCGCGCCACGTCCCAGCGCGCCAGCTCACCCTCGCCGTCGGGCAGCGGCGCGAGCAGCGGAACCGGATCGAAGTGATCGGGATTCCGCCCCGATTCCGACCGCGAGCGTCGCCTCGGCGACGCCGGTCAGGGCGGCGCGGATCGCGACGCGATCCCGCGTCGGGAGACGACCGCGGCACCCGGCATCGGCGCGGTGAACTGCGCGCGCACGGTCGGGCGCGGGCTCTGCACTGCGCGCGCGGCGTCCGCGAGACCGGCGCCGGTCGCGATGTCGAAGCCCGGCTCGCCGAGGTCGCGCGCGGTGCCGCGGATCACCGCGCGCACCTCCGCGGGCGACGCAATCGGGGTGCAGGGCGAGCACGAGCGCGGCGATCCCCGCGACGTGCGGCGTCGACATCGACGTGCCGACCCAGCGCAGGTATTCGCCGCCGACCGTGAACGCGCCTCCGCCGTCGGCGTCGAGCCCGCGCCCGAGGAGCGCGTCGACAGGATCGCGCGCTGCGGAAAGAGGATGCCCGGCTGGAAGAAGTCGCCCGAGCCCGGCGCGACCACGCTGACGAGAAGACCGTAGTTGGTGAAGATCGCCGGCCGGTCGCGATCGTCGGTCGCGCCGACCACGACGTTGTCGTAGCGCCACTTCGGGCTGTAGAACATCACGTCGTCGTTGCGGTTGCCGGCCGACGTCACCACGACGACGCCGAGCGACGCCGCGTAGGCCTGCGCGAGCTCGAGCACGAGATTGCGCGGGCAGCGCGTGCTGCACGACCAGCTGTTGTTGATCACGCGCGCGCCGTTGTCGGCCGCGTACACCATCGCGCGCGCGAGGATCGAGTCGGGCGTCGAGCCGCTCGCCTTGAACCCCTTCACCGCCATCAGCCGCGCGCGCGGTGCGACGCCCGCCACGCCGATCCCGTTGTTCGCGATCGCGGCGATCGTGCCCGCGACGTGCGTGCCGTGGCCGAAGTCGTCGAACGGATCCGGGTCCGACACGTCGCCCGGGTCGTCATAGTCGCCGTCGCCGTCCGCATCCACCGAGTTCGCGAAGTCGAACCCGTGCAGATCGTCAATGAACCCGTTGCTGATCGTCGTCGACGCCGTTGAAATCGGACGGGATCCACGACGCCGTCGTGGTTCAGGTCCTCGCCCGGAGTTCACCCAGACGTTCGCCGCGAGGTCGGGATGCTCCGCGTCGATCCCGGTATCGACGACCGCCACGGTGATCCCCTCGCCCTGCGACAGGTCCCACGCCTCGGGCGCGCGCACGCGCAGGGATTCCCCAGAGATCCGCGTAGGGTTGGCCCCAGGACCCGCTCGACGCGAGGATAGGGATCGTTCGCGGCGAGGTCGGGCGTCGCCGCCACGCTGACCTGCGCCCACGCGACGTGCGGATCCGCCGCATAACGCGCTGCCGCCGCGGCCGCGTCCGCGCCCGGCGGCAGCGTCACCCGATAGACGTCAGCGAGCTCCGGAACCGCGGGCAGCGCGTTCCGCGCGGGACCGGCAGGCGCCTCGCGGCGTGCGCGCGCGCGCGCCGCGAGCGCGGCGCGCACCTCGGCGAGCGGGCGTCCGTCGGCGCGCCGGAACACCGGTCGAAGCCCGCGCGCGCGCAGCTCGCCGTTCAGGCGATCGAGGCTGTCCGACCGATCGCGCGCGATCGCCGCGAGCGGACGACCGCGCCGCTGTTGCGCCGCCGCGCACTCGGTGATCGCGTGCGGACCGTCGGCGCGCAGCTGGAGCACCACTTCCGGGGGCGCCGGCGGCGTCCTGGGCGCGCGCGGACGCCGCGGCGAGCAGCGCGATCGCGAGCAGGTGCGTAGAGCAGCGGAGGGAGCTGGGAGCGAAGCGCACGCCTCGATCGTACCTGATGGTGCTTCGCTCGCCCTTCGGCTCGCTGCGCGTAGCTTGCCTGATGGTCTTCGCTCGCCTTCGGCTCGCTGCGCGGCTTGCCTGATGGTCTTCGCTCGCCTTCGGCTCGCTGCGGGCGAAGCTTGCCCGTAGCGCCCGGTCGAGCGTGGCATCCTCCGGCCGCGTGAGCGCTATGCCGTGTCCGCACCGACCCCCTGCCCGGGCTGCCCGCGCTACGGCGAGCCCGGGATCGCGCCGCCGCATCCGCCGCGCTCGCGGCGTTCGCGGCGCACGCGGGCGTGCCCGCGCCGCGCGGTGATCGATGCGCCCGGGCTCGCGAGCCGGCACCGCGCGCGGCTGATGGTGCGCGGTCGCACCCGCACGCCGAAGATCGGCCTGTTCCAGGAGGGATCGCACCGGATCGCCGACGTCCCCCAGTGTCGGATCCACCACCCGCTGATCAACCGCGTCGCCGGTGCCGGTGCGCTCGGCGGCGCGCGACGCCGCGCATCGAGCCGTACGCCGATCGCCCGCACCGCGGCGCGCTGCGCGCAATCCAGGTGGTCGTCGAGCGCCGCTCGTCGAGCGCACAGCTCGTGTTGATCGAGAACGCGGCACGGCCGGGCGCGGTCGCCGCGCTCGCCGAGCCGCTCGCGCGAACGCTGGGCGACGCGTTGCACAGCCTCTGGTGGAACGGCCAACCCGAGCGCAGCAACGCGATCCTCGGGCGCGCGTGGCAGCACCTGAGCGGTCCCGACGCGATCGTCGAGGGCGTGGCGGATTGCGAGATCGTATTTCCGCCCGGCGCGTTCGGGCAGAGTCATCCCGCAATCGCGGATCGGATCGCGCGCGACGTCCAGCGCTGCGTGCCCGACGGTGCGCGCGTCGTCGAGTTCCACGCCGGCTGCGGTCCGCTCGGCATCAGCCTCTGCGCCGTGCGGCGCGCGTGACCTTCAACGAGGCTGGCCGAAGCCTCGCTCGCCGGACTCGACGCGCGGGATCGCGCGGCGCCCGGAGCTGGAGCGAGCGCGCGCGCCGACGGTGCGCGCGGGGACGGCCGCGGCGCACGCCGATCTGCTCGGCGAGGCGGACGTCGGTGATCGTCGATCCGCCGCGCAGCGGGCTCGAGCCGCAGCTGCTCGACGGCGTTGTGTGCCGCGCCGCCGCGCCAGCTCGTCTGGGTCAGCTGCGGTCTCGACGGCTTCCTCGTCCAGGCCACGGCATTGCTCGCGCGCACGCCGCTGCGCGCTGCGCTCGCTCGCGGCCTACGCGCTGTTTCCGTTCACCGAGCACGTCGAGACGCTGGCCCACCTCACGCTCCCATCCTGATACGCTGGGCGCATGCCGGATTCACTCGGTGCCTCGCGTCCGCTCGGTTTCGGTTATTGGCCGCTGCCCGAGGACGAACCGGGCGTCGCCGTGCGCCGCGAGTCGGTGCGGCTCGTGACCCCCGACCGCGCGCTCGTGCGCGGGATCCTCTGGACGCCACCGAGCGGCGAGCGCTGGAAGACCGCAGTCGTTGCTCGCGCATCCGCGCGGCGACTTCTCGGTGCACTACGCGTGTCCGCTGCTCGCGGCGGCGGGCTATGCCGTGCTCGGGTTCGCCACGCGCTACCTGAACAACGACACCGACTGCCTGCACGAGGCGTGCGTCACCGACGTCGCAACGGCAGTCGCGGAAATGCGGCGGCGCGGCGCCGAGGCGGTGGTGCTGCTGGGCAACAGCGGCGGCGGATCGCTGATGGCGCTCGCGCAGCGCGAGGACGCAGTGCGGTGACGGCTGGATCGGCGTCGCCGCGCACCCGGGCGAAGGCGTGTTCATGCTCCAGGTGATCGACCCGTCGGTCGCCGACGAGAACGATCCGAGCTCGGTGGTGCCCGAGCTCGACATGTACAACCCCGAGAACGGCTGGCGTCCGTGGCCTTCGCCGTGCACCTACGATCGCGCGTGGCTCGCGCGCTACCGCGCCGCGCAGCGCGACGCGCGTGGCGCGGGTCGACGCGATCGCGCGCGGCGCGATCGAGGGAGCGCAGCGCGCCGGCGAGCTGGCCGCCGCGATCGATCGCGCGGCGCGGCCGGCCGAGTGGCGCTACTGGCGCCAGCGCCAGGTGAGCGCGCGCTACCTCACGATCTACCGCACGCTCGCCGACCCGGCGTACCTCGACCCGAGCATCGACCCCGACGACCGCCCGCTCGGCTCGCTGTTCGCGTTCCCGGATCCGCTCGACGCCAACTACGGCCGCGGCGGCCTCGCGCGCACGATGACCGCGCGCGGCTGGCTGTCGACCTGGTCGGGCCTGTCGTCGCACGCGCGGCTCGCGGACACGCTCCCTCACGTGAAGGTGCCCACCCTGATCGTCCACCCCACCGCCGACACCGAGATCCGGATCCGGCAGGCGCTCGAGATCCGCGACGCCTCGGGCAGCGACGACGTCACCTACGAGGCGCTCCCGGGCGCACCGCACTACCTGGAAGGGCACCGACCGCGGGCAATGGACCTGGTTTCCAGCTGGATCGGGGACCCGATACCCGAAGTCCTGATATTTCCCACGGGAATCTCGACCGATTCGGGCTCTATGTCTTCTCTTGACCGGACCACCACCCGATTTTGCTGGCAGGATTGCGTGCAAATGGCGCGATTCCTCTCTAAACTGGTGGCTCCGCAGTTCCCGAGAAAAGAGCAAACCTGGATCTTTTATCGCGAGAGTCGTCGGTTCGGAGGTCCGGTGATGGAGCACAAGACGGCCGCACAGGCGGGGAAGAAGCTGATCCAATGCCTGGAGCGCGAGGGCGTTGAGTACATCTTCGGCCTGTCTGGCGGCGCGGCGATGCCGATGTTCGACGCGCTGGTCGACTCGAAGATCCAGCTCGATCCTGGTGCGCCACGAGCAGGGCGCCACCGCACATGGCCGACGGCTACGCGCGTTCGACCGGCAAGCCCGGCGTGGTTCTCGTGACCTCCGGTCCCGGCGCCACCAACACGGTGACCGGGCTGCTCACCGCGCTGATGGATTCGGCCCCGATCATCGTGATCTGCGGCCAGACGATCTCGCCGATGCTCGGCAAGGACGCGTTCCAGGAGGCCGACGTCACCGGGATCACGTACCCGGTGGTGAAGCACTCGTATCTCGTGAAGGACGGCCGCGACATCCCGCGGATCGTGCGCGAGGCGTTCCACGTCGCCACCACGGGTCGCGCCCGGACCGGTGCTGATCGACGTGCCGAAGGACATCGGTCAGGCGCCGTGCAACGCACCGTTCACCGACAAGCTCGACCTACCCGGCTACAGCGTGCCCAGCCGCGGCAACCCAGACGCGATCGCCGAGGCCGCGCGACTGCTCTCGGAGAGCCGGCAGCCCGCTGCTCTACGTGGGTCACGGCGCGGTGATCGCGGACGCGGGCAAGGCGATCACCACGCTCGCCGAGAAGCTGCGCGCGCCGGTCGTGAACACGCTCGCTCGGCAAGGGCGCGGTCGACGAGCGCCACCCGCTCCACCTCGGGATGCTCGGCATGCACGGCACCGCCTACGCGAACAAGGCGGTCGCGGACTGCGACCTGATCATGGGCATCGGCGCGCGCTGGGACGATCGCATCACCGGGAAGCTTTCGACGAGTTCTGCACCGACGCGGTGAAGATCCACGTCGACATCGATCCCGTCCGAGTTCGACAAGATCGTCCGGCCCGACGTGTCGATCCTCGGCGACGCGCGGCTCGTGATCGAGGACCTGATCCCGCTGATCGAGATGGCGCAGACCGAGGCGTGGCTCGCGCAGTGCGAGCGCTGGCGCAAGCAGTACCCGCTCAAGTACCCGAAGAAGGGCGGACTGCGCGCGCAGCACGTGCTCGACCGGCTCGACGCGATCACGCAGGGCGACGCGATCATCACCACCGACGTCGGTCAGCACCAGATGTGGGCGGCGCAGTTCTGCCTCGCGCGCTCGAACCGGCACTGGATCACGAGCGGCGGCGCGGGCACGATGGGCTTCGGCTGGCCGGCCGCGATCGGCGCGGCGTTCGCGAACCCGAAGAAGAAGGTCTGGGCAGTCGTCGGCGACGGCGGCTTCCAGATGACCCAGAGCGAGCTCGCCACCGCGCAGATCCACAAGGTCCAGGCGAAGTGCCTGATCATCAACAACAACTATCTCGGGATGATCCGGCAGTGGCAGGAGCTGTTCTACGACAACCGCGCTGTCCGGCGCCGACCTGGTCGGCAATCCCGACTTCGTGAAGCTCGCCGAGGCCTACGGCGTGAAGGCGTATCCGGATCAAGCGCTCCGCCGACGTGGACCGCATCCTGCGCAAGGCGCACGCCTACGACGCGGGCCCGTGCGTGGTGGTGGCCGAGGTGGTCAAGGAGGACAACGTCTTCCCGATGATCCCGGCCGGCGCCGCGGTGCGCGACATGATCATCGAGCCGCCCAGGCACAAGCTCGAGAAGCCGACGGGGTCGACATGAGCGCAGCACGCCCTGCCCCGGCCGCCGATCCGATCGGCACCCACGCGATCTCGGTCTTCGTGAACAACAAGCCCGGCGTGCTCGTGCGCGTCGCGCTCGTGTTCGCGCGGCGCGGCTTCAACATCGAGAGCCTGGTCGTGAGTCCCGGCGTCGAGGACCGCTTCTCGCGCATGACGATCACCTGCTCGGGCCGCAAGGAAGACCTCGACCAGGTGGTGAAGCAGGTCGCGAAGCTGATCGACGTGGTGCACGCGATCGACCACACCGCGTCACCTGACCTACTCGGTGGAGATCGCGCTGATCAAGATCGCGTGCGCGCTCGAAGAGCGCACGCCGATCCTGCAGATCGCCGAGCACTACAAGGCGCGCGTGGTCGACTTCGGCAAGGACGCGCTGATCCTGCAGGCGCACGGCTCGAGCGAGAAGCTCGACGCGCTGATCGAGCTCTTGCGGCCGTTCTCGCTCGTCGAGCTGGTGCGCTCGGGCAAGCTCTTGATGGCGCGCGGCGAGCGGATCACCTGACCTACGCGAGGCGCGTTCATCACCACGCGCCGCCCCGCCGTCCACCCGCCGTCGACCACGAGCGCGTGCCCGGTGACGAACGACGCCTCGTCCGACACGAGGAAGAGCGCGCAGTTGGCGACCTCCTCCGGCCGGCCGAGCCGGTTCAGGATGTGCCAGCTCTTCATCTGATCGCGAACCGCCTGCGCAGCGGCTCGCTCTGCAGCAGCGCGGTGAGCGGCGTCTCGATCAGGCCCGGGCACAGGCAGTTCACGCGGATGCCCTGCGCGCCGTAGTCGATCGCCATGTTGCTTCGTCATCGAGCACCACGCCGCCCTTCGAGGCGTTGTAGGGCAGCGATCCGCTCATGCCCTCGAGCCCCTCGACGCTCGCGAGGTGCACGATGCTGCCCGAGCCCTGCGCGACCATCGTGCTGCAGCACGTGCTTCGCGACCAGGAACGAGCCCTTCAGGTTGATGTCGAGCGACGCGGTCCCACTCGTCGGCCGACAGCTCGTGCGCGAGCCCGCCGCCCGCGACACCGGCCGCGTTCACGAGCGCGTCGATCCGGCCGTAGCGATCGCGCACCGACGGTGATCGCCGCCTCGACCCGCGCCTCGTCGCGCACGTCGAGGCCCTTCGCGGAACGTCGACTCGGGCGACGACCGCGACGACGCGATCCCAGCCGTCGTCGACGGGCTTCTGCACGTCGAGCCCCGCGATCACGCGCACCCTCGTCCGCGAAGCGCCGCGCGCACGCCGCGCCGATCCCCGACGCCGCACCCGTGATCACCGCCACCCGTCCCTGGAGTCGCGCCATCTCGATCGTCTCCTCACTTCCGTCGCTGGGGCCGCAACTGTACGCTGTCCGCGGCGGAGTCGGGAGGTCCTCTGCAGGCGCAGCACTACAGCGGCCCGGTCTGGCGCGCGGGCGGGATCGCGCGCGAGCTCGAGGAAGCGCTCGCGCAGCCCGACCGGCTGATCGTGCTCGAGCACGGCGCGTCGGCGCGACGTGGTGCTCGGCGTGCCGCACCACGCGCCGGTCGGCGTCGACCGGATTGCGCTCGAGCGGCCGCAGGGCAGCCGGATCGCCGACGAGAACGCCGTGCTCTACGCGCTCGTCTGCTTCAGCGCGCTCGAAGACCACGGCGTCGGCTGCCGGCTCGTCGTCGCGAGCCAGGCGCGCGACCACGATCCCAACAAGGACGGCGCGAGCCCGTACTGCCGCGCCGCGCTCGCCGGAGCGCGCGCGCGATCCTGGTCGAGTGCCACGGCGCCGGCGCGCGCGCGCCGCACGACCTCGAGCTCTCCGGCGGGCGGCAATCGCCTCGCCGAGCCGCTCGCGCTCGGGCGCGCGGCTCGCCGCGGCGCTCGGCGCGGGCTTCCACGTCGCCGCCCAGACGCGACCCGGCACGCGCGCACGCGCTGCTCGCTCGACGCGGACGGCCGCGAGTCGCTCGACCGTGCTGCGCTTCCCCGCGCTGCGCACGCGCTCGCTGCTCGAAGCGGGCGCGCGCGCGATCGCCGCGCTGCACCTCGAGGCGAAGCTGCGCTTCCGCAGCGCGGGCCGCGCGATCGGCGCGCCGACGCCGTTCGGGCGAGCGGCTCGGACGACGCGCTCGCGCGCGTGCTCGCGGAGCGCGTCGACGGCGCGCGCCGGCTAGCGCGTGATAGCGTGCGCGATCCGATGGCGATTCGCGCAGTGCTGTTCGACTTCGGCGGCGTGTACACGTCGTCGCCGTTCGCGATATTCGCTGAGGCGGCGGCCGAGGCTCGGCGCGACGCCCGAGCGCGTGCTCGGCCTCGTGTTCGGGCCGTACGACCGCGACACCGATCACCCGTGGCACCGGCTCGAGCGCGGCGAGCTCTCGCTGCTCGACGCGCGCCAGGCGATCATGGCGCTCGCGCGCGACAGACGGGCTCGCGTTCGACCCGCTCGTGATCCTCGCGCGCATGGCGGGCCAGCGGCGGCGGCGCGCGCGACGCGGTGGTCGCGGCGACGCGGCGGCTGCGCGCGCGCGGCCTGCGCACGGCGCTCGTCACCAACAACGCGCGCGAGTTCTCGCAGGGCTGGCGCGCGATGCTGCCGCTCGCGGAGCTGTTCGACGCGGTGATCGACTCGAGCGAGGTCGGCATGCGCAAGCCCGATCCCGCGATCTTCTCGCTCGCGCTGCGCGAGCTCGGCGGCATCGCGCCCGGAGCACGCGGTGTTCCTCGACGACTTCGCCGGCAACGTCGCGGCGGCGCGCCGGCTCGGCATGCACGGCGTGCTCGTCGAAGACGATCCGAGCGGCGCGCTCGCGGAGCTCGAGCGCCTCGTCGGCTAGGAGGCCGACGAAGTCGGCGACGCTAGAGCTGCGCTCCGCCATGAAGCGCAGCGTGTCGAGGTTGCCGCCGGAGACGAGCAGCGTCGTGACGCGCGACTCGCGCCACGCTCGCGAGCCGATCGCGGATCCGCGCGTCCGAGCCGCACAGCGCGATCTCGTCGGCCATCTCGTCGGGGATCGCCGCGACCGCCTCCGCGCGCTTCCCGGCGAAGAACAGCTCCTGGATCTTGCCCGTGACGTGCTCGAAGCCCATCCGGTTCAGCAGATCGACGTGGAAGTTCGTCGACCGCGCGCCCATCCCGCCGAGGTAGAAGCCGAGCATCATCTTCACGGGCAGCAGCGCCTGCGCGAGATCGTCGTTGCGCGACACGATCACGGTCGCGGCGATCTCGAAGCCCGGCTTCGCGCCCGCGAGCGCCGTCTCGAACGGCTGCATGCGGAACGGCGAGACGAACAGCGGCAGCCAGCCGTCCGCGATCTCGGCGCACATAGCGCGACGTTCTTCGGGCCCTCCGCGCCCATGTAGATCGGGATCTCGCGGCGCAGCGGGTGCAGGATCAGCTTGAGCGGCTTGCCGAGCCCGGTGCCGCCGCGCAGCGGCATCGGGTAGTGCTGGCCGGGATTCTCGACCGGCGCCTCGCGCCGCCAGATGTCGCGCAGGACGCCGACGTACTCGCGCGTGCGCGCGAGCGGCTTCGCGAACGGCTGCCCGTACCAGCCCTCCACCACCTGCGGGCCCGACACGCCGATCCCGAGGATCAGCCGCCCGCCCGAGAGGTGATCGATCGTCGCGGCGGTCATCGCGGTGCACGCGGGCGTGCGCGCGGAGATCTGCATCACCGCGGTGCCGAGCTTGATCCGCGACGTGTGCGCGATCCGATCCAGCACAGCGGCGAGAAGCAGTCGGAGCCGTAGGCCTCGGCGAACCACGCGCTGTCGTAGCCGAGCCGCTCGGCCTCGAGCACGGTCTCGAGCTGATGCGGCGGCGGCGTCGGGCCCATCCAGTAACCGAGCTGCACTCCGAGCTTCATGGCGATCCTCCGCGCGCAGGGTAGTAACGTCGGCGCGCAAGGAGGAGCACTGATGCCGAGTCTCGAGGGAAAGGTCGCGTTCGTGACTGCGGGTGCGACCGGAATCGGCCTCGGCTGCGCCCAGGAGATCGTCGAACGCCGGCGGGAAGAGTGATGATCTGCGCGCGCCGCGAGGACACGCTGACGCGACGCGGCCAAGCAGCTCGGCAGAACGCGCGACCTGGGTCGCCTGCGACGTCACCGACGACGCCTCGGTCGACGCCGCGGTCGCCGCCACGGTCGAGCGCTTCGGCGCGCTCCATCTCGCGGTGAACTCCGCGGGCACCGGCACCGGCAGGCCCGATCACCGAGATCACCACCGCCGAGTTCGAGCGCGTGATGGCGACCAACCTCACCGGCGCGTTCCGCTGCCTGCGCGCGCGAGGCGAAGGCGATGATCGCCGCGGGCGGCGGCAGCATCGTGAACATCAGCTCGATCGCGGGCGCGCTCACGCACCCGTGGATGAGCCCCTACTGCGCGTCGAAGGCCGGGCTCGACATGCTGACGCGCTGCGCCGCCGACGAGCTCGGCGCAGCACCACGATCGCGCGTGAACTCGGTGCTGCCCGGCGTCGTGCGCACGCCGATGGCCGCGCGCGCTCTCCGAAGTGCCCGATCTCGCGCGACGAGTACCTGCGCCTGATGCCGATCTCGCGGATCGGCGAGCCCGCCGACATCGGCAAGGCGCGTGGTGTTCCTGCTCTCCGACGAGGCGAGCTGGATCACCGGCCAGCTGATCCCGGTCGACGGCGGCCACACGATCCGCGAAGGGCCGAACCTCGTGCCGCTGTTCACGCAGGGGATGACGGGCAACGTGTGACGCGCGCCGGCTCGCCGCGCTGCGCGAGGTGCTCGGCGCGCTGCTGCCCGACCACACGCTCGACGACGCCGAGCCGCTCGAGCCGCGGCCACATCCACGACACGTTCGTCGCGCGCTGCTGTCGCGCCGCGCAGCCAGTCGCGCGCGCTACGTCGTGCAGCAGATCAACGACGGCGGTGTTCGCGCCGAGCCCGGCGCGCTCGAGCGCAATCTCGCGCGCGTGAGCGACCACCTGATCCACGCGCTGCGCGCGCGCTGGCCGCGTCCGACGCCGAGCGCCGCGCGCTGCGCGCGGTCCGCTCGCCGGCTGGCCGCGCGCTGCACCGACTGCACGCGGACGGCGGCTGGTGGCGCGTCTTCCCGTTCATCGAAGGCAGCCACGCCGATCGACACGCGCGGGCTCGCCCGATGCAGGCCGAGGCGCACGCGCGCGCGCGTTCGGCGGGTTCGTCGCGGACCTCGCCGACCTCGATCCGGCCTGTCTCGCCGAGACGATTCCGCGCTTCCACGACCTCGCAGGCAGGCGCATGCGCCTCGAAGACGCGCGCGCGCGGCGATGCGCGTCGGCCGCGCGCAGCACGCCAAGATCGGCCGACGCTCGACTGGCAGCCGATCGCGCCGCCGATCGCGACTGCTCGGCGCGCCCGCGAGCTCGCGCCGGGCGCCCTGCCCCGCCGCGTGCGTGCACAACGACTGCAAGCTCAACAACCTGCTGCTTCGACGATCGACTCGGGCGAGGCGCTCTGCGTGGTGGACCTCGACACGGTGATGTCCGGGCACGGTGCTGTTCGACTTCGGCGAGCTCGCGCGCGCACCGGGCGCGTGCCCGGCCGCCGAGGACGAGCGCGAACCTCGACGCGCGTGCGGCTCGACCCGGAGCTGTTCCAGCGCGCTCGCGGGCGGGCTTCGTGGCGGGCGACGCGCGGGCTGCTCAGCGCGCGACGAGATCCGCGCGCTCGCGCTCGCGGGTCCGCTGATGGCGCTCGAGAACGGCGTGCGCTTCCTGACCGATCATCTCGACGGCGACCGCTATTTCCGGGTCGCGCGACCCGGCCACAACCTCGACCGCGCGCGCGCGCAGCTGCGCTCGCCGAGCGCATGCTCGGGGCCGAGCGCGGCTGCGCGCGGTGTTCGCGCGCTGGCGCGGAGCGCGTGAGCGCGGAGGCGCGGAGGGTCGAGCGGCTCTCGTAGGCTCACGCTCGAGAGCTCTGCGCTGCTCGACGGCGACTGGCCGTTCTGGAGCGGGATCCGCGAGATGATGGGCGGCGGCTATCACCGCCACCCGTGGAACGCGGGCGTGATTCTCCGGCTCGGATCCACGGCGTGCGCTTCTCGGACGGCCCGCGCGGCGTCGTGCTCCGAGCGGCGCCACGCTTTCCGGTGACGATGGCGCGCGGCGCGACCCTGGGACGTCGACGCTCGAGGACGCGGATCGGCGACGCGATCGGCCGCGAGCTCGCGGTCGGCGCCAATTTCTACGGCGGGCGTCTGCATCAAGCCTGCTCCGCCATCCCGGCGTGGGGCCGCGCGCAGGAGACCTACGGCGAGGATCCGCTGCTACGTCGGCGCCACTCGGCGCTGCGCTCGCGCGCGCGGCGTGCAGCGCCACGCGATGGCGTGCGTGAAGCACTTCGCGCTCAACTCGATGGAGAACGCGCGCTTCTCGGTCGACGTGCCGATCGACGCCGCGCGCGCTGCACGAGGTCTACCTGCCGCACTTCAAGCAGGTCGTCGACGCGGGCGTCGCCGTGCGTGATGAGCGCGTACAACAGCGTGAACGGCGAGTGGTGCGGGCAGAACCGCGATGCTGCTCACCGACATCCTCGAGCGGCGCTGGGGCTTCGCCGGGCTTCGTCGTGACCGACTTCGTGATGGGGCATGCGCGACGCGAGACCGCGATCCTCGCGGCGGCCAGGACCTCGAGATGCCGTTCCAGATGCACTTCGCACAGCGAGCTCGCGGCTGCGTCGCCGCGGGTGAAGTGCCGATCGCGCGGATCGACGACGCCGCGCGGCGTGATCCTCGCGCACGCAGCGCCGACTCGGCGCGCGCGCGCGACGTCCCGCGCGCCGTTGCTCGGCTGCGCGGGGCATCGCGCGCTCGCGCGCGAGGCGGCGCGCGCAAGGCGATCGTGCTGCTGCAGAACGAGCGGCGACGTCGCTGCCGTTCGCGCGGCAGTCGAGCGGATCGCGCTGATCGGGCGGCTCGCGCGCGGTCGCGAACCTCGGCGATCGCGGCTCCGAGCGACGTCCGTCCGGCGCACGTCGTGACGCCGCTCGAGGGCCTGCGCGCGGCGCTCGGCGCTGGCGGCGAGTCCACCACGACCCCGGCGACCTCGCGCGACGCCGCGCGCGCTCGCCGCGCGCTGCGACGCGGCGCCGTCGTGGTGGTCGGCTACACACCATCGCGACGAGGGCGAGTACCTCACGCCGCCCGACTTCGGCCGTTCGCGCACGGATCCCAGCCCGGACCGCTGCGCGGCTGTTCGCGCCGCGCGTCATGCGGCGCTCTGGGCCGCGCGTTCGGTGGCCACGCGGCTCGGCAGCCGGCGCGAGGCGCGCCAGCTGGCTTCGCTCGGCGCGGCGGCGACCGCCGCTCGCTCGCGCTCTCCGCCGGCCGACGAGGCGCTGATCGCGCGCCGTCGCGTCGGCGAACCCGCGCACGATCGTCGTGCGTGATGGCGGGCAGCGCGGTGATCATGGAGTCGTGGCGGCAGCGAAGTGCCCGCGACTGCTGCATGCTCTGGTATCCGGGCATGGAGGGCGGCCACGCGCTCGCCGACGTGCTGTTCAGGCGCGCCGCGCCGAGCGGGCGGCTGCCGTTCGTGATCCCGACCGACGCCGCGCATCTGCCGTACTTCGACCGCGACGCGACGCGCGATCACCTACGACCTCTGGCACGGCTACCGCAAGCTCGACCGCGACGGGCCGAGCCCGGCGTTCCCGTTCGGCTTCGGGCTCTCGTACGCGGAGTTCGTCTACGAGTCCGCGAGCGTCGACCGCAGCGAGGTCGACGCGGACGACGCAGTGGTCGTGAGCGTGACCGTGCGCAACGCCGGAGCGCGCGACGACGGAGGAGGTGGTGCAGCTCTACGCCGAGCCGATCGGCTCCGCGATCGAGCGCGCGCCGCGCGAGCTGCGCGGCTTCGCGCGGATCGCGGTGCCGGCGGGCGAGACGCGCGTCGCGCGGATCCGCTGCGCGATCAGTGCGCTCGCGTACTTCGACGAGGCGCGCGACGACTTCGCGGTCGGAGCCGATCGCCTACGACCTGCTCGCGGCGCGCCACGAGCGCGACCCGCGCGCCGCGCATGCGGATCCGCGTTCGAGATTACGGGCTGCCGCAGCTCGGCGCGCACCTCCCGGGATAGCGCGTGCGGCCGGTGGAAGTCAGGCGCGCGCGCCGCACGGTCGGCGCATGCGACCGCGAACTCGCCGCCCGCGATCGCGAACGCGTTGGCGCGCGCGATCGGCTCGGGAAGCCACGCGCGCGGACGCGGCAGCGCGCACGCCAGCCGCGTCCGCATCGCCCTGCCAGTCCACCGCGAGCGACTCGCGTGCGAAAGTCGTCCGCTGCGCCGGCGCGGCGCCGTCGAACGCGAGCGCGAGGTAGTGGCCGCCCGCGGCCGAGCTCGAGCTCGAAATAGCGCCCGTCGGCGGCCGACCACGAAGCACTCGACCACGTCGTACTCCCAGAGGCTCGTCGACGCGCGCGCCGCGCGGCGCGTCCGGGATCCGCGCGGCGCGGCGCGCGTGCGCCATGCCCGCCTCGACCAAGAGCCCGTCGTCTCGCGCCGCGAGCCGCACCACGCGCGCGCAGATCCGGGCAGCGGCGCGCCGTCCCAGCGTCGCGCGACGTCGAGCGCGAGCGCCGCCGGGCGCTCCGGGATCTCGAGCAGCGGCGACGATCAGCGCGAGCCAGCGGCCGAGCGGGCGTTCCGATGCAGAAACTTCGCGAACTTCTTCATCCCCTCGAGCTCTTTCGCGCGAGTACGGGTAGCCGCCCTGCACCTTCTTGCCGCCGAAGCGGTCGACCAGCATCGGGTGCAGGTGGCGGTAGCCGCGCAGGCCGGCCTGTCCGTTCACCTGCCCGACGCCGCGACTCCTTCACGCCGCCGAACGGCGCCTCCGGGCACGCCGTAGGTGAGCGCCATGTCGTTGATGCACACGCCGCCCGTCTCCATGCGCTCGGCGATCGCGGAAGCCCTTCTCCTTGTCGCGCGTCCAGACGTTGCCGTTCAGCCCGTAGCGCGAGTCGTTCGCGAGCTGGAGCGCCTCCTCCTCGTCGCCGACCGCGCATGATCGACACGATCCGGGCCGAACGTCTCCTGGGTCATCACGTCCATGCCGTGGTTCACGTCGGTGAGCACGGTCGGCTCGTAGTAGAGGCCCGCGCAGGTTCGGGTTCTTGCGGCCGCCGACCCGCACGCGTCGCGCCCTTCGCGACCGCGTCCTGCACGTGCGCTCGATGATCGTCGAGCTGGCGGTCCCAGAAGATCGCGCCGATGTCGGATCTCGCCGCGGTCGGCCTGGCGCAGCGCGCGCGCGCCCGCGACCACCTTCTCGACGAACGCGGTCGTAGATCTCGCTCCACCGCGTAGATGCGCTCGGTGCCGCAGCAGTACTGGCCGGTGTTCATGCACGAGCCGATCAAGCGCGCCCGCAGCGCGCGCGGTCGAGGTCGGCGTCGGCGCACACGATCATCGCGTCCTTGCCGCCGAGCTCGAGCGTCACGGGATCAGCTGGCGGCCGCACGCCTCGGCGACCTTGCGGCCGGTGGCGACGCTGCCCGTGAACGAGATCTTGTCGACGCCCGCCGTTCACGAGGCGCGGCGCCGGTCTGGCCGTCGCCCATCAGGACCTCGAGCACGCCGTCGGGCAGCCCGGCCTCGGCGAAGAACTCGCCCGACCAGCGCGCTCGAGAACGTGGCGTGACCTCGGAGCCCTTGAGCAGCACCGCGTTGCCGGCCACGCATCGCCTGCGCGGCCTGGTTCATCGCGAGCACGAACGGGCCGTTCCAGGGCACGATGATGCCGACCACGCCGAGCGGCTTGTACACCAGCGCGAGCTGCTTCGTCAGGCCCGAGCATCGCCGTGGATGCGCCGCTTCGCGGCCGCAGGAAGCGCGCGGCGTTCTTCGCGTAGTAGATTCAGCGAGTCGCAGGTCGCGAACACCTCCATCCGCGAAGCGCCTCGGTCTCGGTCTTGCCGGTCTCGCGGATCACCGTGCGCGTGATCCGCTCGTGATCTCGAGCACGCGCGCGAGCACCGCGGCGCAGGAGCGCGGCGCGCTCGCGATCGGCACGCGCCGCCCAGGCCGGCTGCGCCTTGCGCGCGCGCTCGAGGCGCCGCCGCGACGTCGCTTGCGGCCATGCATTCGAGCTCGCCGATCGGCTCGCGGAGTCGACCGGCGAGCGCAGGCGGTAGCGGCGCCGCGGTCCGTTCGGTTCGATCGGCTCGTAGATCGCCATGGCGGGCGATTCCGGGTCCGCAGGCGAACTCGCGGCGACCGGTTACCGTGAGCAGTTGCAGCGTCAGCAGCGTTCCAAGTGCACAATGGCGCCATGCCGGGGCGACCGCAGGTTCTCGCGGCTCGGCGCGCGGTCGCGCGCTCGCGGCCGGCGCTCCGCTCGCCGGTCCCGGCAGGCGCGCGGGCGACAAAGCTGCTGTTCTCGGGCAGCGCACGGCGATCCAGGTTCTCGCACAACGGCGTGATCAGCGAGGTCGCGCGCCGTCCGGCACCGGCGTCGGCGATCGCGAACGCGGGCACCCGGCGCGCTGAACACGCTGCAGCTCACGCGCGCGTTCGCGACGATCCGACGCGACTGCCGCTCGACGACGCCCGGCGATCGGGATCGGACGAGATCCGCTTCAGGACGGTGCGGATCAACCCGCGCTCGCGGGCCCGGACGGGGTGCCCGGGCATGTTCGCGCCGATCCTTGCGGCGGCAGGCAGCGGCATGACGGCCCCGACGCCGCAGCACGCTGCCCGCGGCGGCACGATCCGCACTCTGCAACCTGGCCGGCTGCCCGGCTCGGTGGCGCTGAAGCTCACGCAGACAACAGCATGGGCGTCGCGATCTCGGCCCCGGCGTGGGTGGCAGATCTACGCCACGACGTTCGCGGCCAGCGGCAGCATCATTGACGACGTGGTGACGCGCTCGGGCCACCCGTGGACCGCGTTACACGACGACGGTCGAGCTACCGCGCAAAGATGGGCGGGACCGTCAGGCTTCTCGGCTCGCGGGCACCGTGCACGGTGCACGGTCGCGCTCGGCGATGGCGGGCCTCGACGCTCGACGCGTGACGTCGATGGGCATGGGCGGAACGCTGCAGCTCGTGAGGCGGAATCCAGACCACGTGCCGCCTGGCTGCTGGCGGCGCGGCGCAACAGCTCTCCGAGCGGCCGAGATGCCACGCGCCTCACGCTCAGCTTTCGCGCCGGAGCCGCGCCTGCTCGCGCTGTTCGCCGCCAGCGCCAGCGAGGTCGCGCGCTGGCCGCGGCGCCGCTAGCGGCCGGCACGCGCCGGCGGGGCTGGGATCGAAGGCCGGGCGATGCCGCTCGGAGGGCTTTCCAGCGCAGCTCGCGCGCGCTGGTCGGCGCGCTCGCGCTCGGCTGCTCCTCGTCCGTGAATCCCGGCGACCGGGCGGCGCGAGGTGAAGTGGTGCTGATGAGCGCCGAGGACGAGCAGCGGATCGATGTCGAGGCGACCCAGGAGATCGAGAGCCACCGTCGGGCTCGCCGCCGGATCCACGCTGAACCGCTACACTCGAGTCGGTCGGCCACTCGCTCGCCGCGCACTCGCCGCGCCAGGACGTCGCTGCACACGTTCCGGATCGTCGAGATGGACGAGCCGCAACGCAGTTCGCGCCGCCGGGCGGCCGACATCTTCGTATCGCGCGGCTGCTGCTGCTCGCCAACACGCGAGGCCGTAGCTCTGCCGCCGCGCTCAGCCCACGAGATCGGCCGTCGCCGCGGCGCCACGCCGCGAAGCTCGACGCCCACGTCGAAGACGCTGGGCATCGCCACGCTGCTCGGCGACATCCTCTCGGGCAGCGCAGAAGGAGGACAGCCCACGACGTCGGAGACCGCGGGCGGCAATCCGTTCGCGCGCTGCGCGCGACCACGGCGAGCGCAGGCCGACTCGATCGGACAGCAGATCGCGTCCCAGGCCGGCGTCGATCCCAGCGGAATGGCGCGCTTCCTCACCGCGCTCGACAACCACCGAAGCTCAACGAGGGCTTCTCGATGCCGCAGACCTACTGGTCCACCCATCCCGCCACGCGCGCGAGCAGCATGGCCGGAGCTGCCGCGCGCGCGCAGACCGAGGCGTGGAAGAACGGCACGCGCCGGCGCCGACCCAGCCCTACCAGGACGCGCGCGACGCCTATCTCGACAAGATCGACGGGATGTCGGTGAAGCGGCCCGGCGAGCGAGAGGCGTATTCGTCGAGGACCGCTTCTTCCACGCCGACCTCGGCTTCTCGCTGCGCTTCCCGTACGGCTGGGAGACGAGCAACGAGCCCGCGCGCGTGATGGCGATCGCGCCCGAAGCACGACTGGCGTGGTGCTGCTCGAGCTCTCAGGGCACCGGCGGCGATCCGATCGCGCGCCGCGCGCGAGTACGCCGAGCTGGAGGCGCTGCCGCTCGAGCACGGCACGCCGCTCCGGATCGGCGATCTGCCCGCGTTCCGCGCGGTCGCGATCAGTGCCGACCGCGTTCGGCGCGCTCGAATGCAGAGATCACCTGGGTGGTGTTCGACAACCGCGTCTACCGGCTGCTCGGCGGCATGCGCGGCGGCCAGGTCGGCAAAGTATCAGGGTCTCGTTCACGCAAGTTCGCCGCAGAGCTTCCGCCCGATCACGCCCGAGGAGGCGGCGTCGATCGAGAGCTGCGCGTGCGCAGCGCGCGCGCGCTGCCCGGCGAGACGCTCGCGGAGCTCTCCGCGCGCACGCACAACCAGTGGGACCTCACCTTCACGTCGGTCGCCAACGGTGCGTTCGCGCACGACGCTCGACCCGGCCAGCGGATCAAGATCGCGGTGAAGGAGCACGTACCAGCCGGCGCCGGCGCCGACGGGCGCGGACGCGAAGCCGGACCCGACCGCCGCAGACGCTTTCCGGCTACTTCTCGAGTCAGCATCAGGTACGCGACGAACGGCAGCAGGTGCACCGCGCCCTGCAGGATGTTAGCAATACGTAACTG
>ERZ1370068.5730-contig-4741_pt1 | contig 25646 bp, 32 predicted proteins | sample MGYA00561227_ERZ1370068 | MGnify/ENA primary metagenome ERZ1370068 (study PRJEB38410, sample SAMEA6850437) | metagenome | study: Metagenomic assessment of the ecological functions of the soil: analysis of the soil microbiota associated with the...
AAGTTACGTATTGCTGCCCGACCTGATCATGGAAGCCACGCTGCGCATCGGCGACGGGTCGGTCGTGGCCGACGTGGCGCAGGCGGCGGCTGGTTCACGGTGCGTCTGGCCAGGCGCGCGTCGGCCCAACGGCAGAGTCTACGCGGGAAGTGACATCCAGCCGGAGATGCTCGCGGCGATCCGGCGCCGCGTCTTGCGCGAAGGCTTCAACAACAACGTGCTGCATCGTGCGGGGCAAGACGGCGGATCCCTCGGATCCCGGCCTGCCGGAAAACGCCCTGGACGCCGCGCTGATCGTGGACGCGTACCACGAGATCGCGAACCCGGTGAACCTGCTGCAGCACCTCGGCGCCTCGCTCAAAACCGGCGGGCCGCATCGGATCGTCGGCTCCACGCTCGAAGGCGGCGGCCCCGGCCCCCGCTCAATCAACGCGTCGATGCGCAGAAGGTGATCGACGAGGCGGCGCAGGCAGCCTCCGGCTCGTGAGCCGCGAGAGTTCCTGGACTTCGTCACCCGCTGATTCTGGGTCGTTGAGAACAGCGTGGCGGCGGGACCGTTGAACGCTGTGGCGGCGGGACTTCCCGTCCGCGATGGATCTGACGAACTTCTCACTGCAAAGCAGGCGTCTGACGTTGCACGGCTGCACAGTGCTGAATCTGGATGACGTCGCGCGATTCGACGAAGGGGTAGAAGCCGATGGACAGACGCTGCGCCAGAGGCGCGTATCGGCGCCCGGCGTCATGAAGAATCGCGTAGCCACAGGACGCCGCAGGCGAAGATGACGACGGCTGGCCCGCATGCCGCGCCATCGCCACGACGGACGTGCAGGTAGCGCCGATCAGACCGCGGCGCGCGCGAGGACGCCGGCCACCGGCGCAGGCAAACGGGTAGCTGAGAAGATATCCGGCCCGTGGGGCCGAGCAGCCGCGCCGGGCCCTGGGGAGCACCGGAGACGCCGCGAAGACGGGCAGGCCCGCGAGGCCGGCGGCAGGGTAGAGCACCTGGCTGAGCAGACCCAGCTCCGGACCGAGCACCACGCCGCCGAGCAGCACCACCATCGGCTGGAAGGTGAACGGCACGGCGTGAACGGCAGCGGCACGCTGATCTGCGCGGCCGCCGCGTCAGCACCATCATGAAGAGGCGTGGCGGCCAGCTTGAGCGGCGTCGAGATCGCGTCCGCACCCCGACGAGGCGAGCGCTGGCGTCCATGAATACGGGCGCGCGGCGAGATGACGACATATCGGGCGAGATTCTAACGTATGGCCTCAGCCCTGACAATTGCAGGCAGCGATTCCGGCGGCGGCGCCGGCATCCAGGCCGGACCTGAAGACGTTTGCCGCGCCTCGGCGTCTACGGCACGAGCGCCATCGCCGCCCTCACCGCGCAGAACACCGTGCGCGGTGACCGGCATCCACGGGTCCCGCCGCCTTCGTCGTCGCGCAGATCGATGCCGTGGCCGAGGACATCGCGATCGACGCCGTGAAGACCGGCATGCTCGGCCACGGCGAGATCGTCGACGCGGTCGCGTCAGCCATCGTCCGCTGGAAGCTGCCGCGCATCGTCGTCGATCCCGTGATGGTTGCCAGAGCGGCGACGTGCCGCTGACCGAGCCGGCGGTCGAGGCGATCCGGCGGTCGCTGCTGCCGCTCGCGGCCGTGCTGACACCGAATCGTCCAGAGGCCGAGCGGCTGCTCGGGCCGAGCGTCAGCAACCGCGACGAACGCGGGACGCGGCGAGGCGGCTCGTCGATCTCGGCCCGCGCGCCGTGGTCGTCGAGGGCGGACACTTCGACGAGGCCGACATCGTGGATCTGCTCTACGACGGCTCGACGTTCCACGAGTTCCGCCATCCGCGCCTGCAGGACGCGTCACACGCACGGCGCCGGCTGCACCTTCGCCGCGGCGATCGCGGCGCTGCTCGCGCTCGGCCAGACGCTTCCGGATGCCGTGCAGCAAGCGATCGAGTGCGTGGAGGGCGCCATCGCGCACGGCCTCGCCATCGGCAGCGGGCGGGGGCCGGTCGATCACTTCTGGGCCGTCGGGCCGGCCGAGTGACCCGGGCTATACTTGAGCGTTGTGCCAGTGCCGCGACTGCAGATCATGGCGGCGCCGCTCTCGCTGAATGCCCTCTCGACGGTTGTCGTCAGCGAGTCGACTGGATGGCCCGGTGGGCGGCGTAGGTCGCGCTTCCTCGGCCTCGTGCGGGGTGAGAACCTCGGACGCCGCGTGCGGTTTCCTCGAGCGCGAGGCGTACGAGGCACGCTCGCGCTGAAGGTGCTCGCGCGCATCGAGCAGGAAGCGCGAGCGCAATGGCCGTCGGCGACGGTGGGCATTCATCACCGGACAGGCCGGCGTCGAGATCGGCGAAGCGAGCATCGCGATCGTCGCCGCGTCCGCGCATCGCGCCGAGGCATTCGCGGTCTGCCGCTACGCCGATCGGCGCGTGAAGCAGATTCTGCCCGTCTGGAAGCACGAGCATTTCGACGACGGGGAGACCTGGGTCGAGGGCGCGACGGCCGATCCAGACGATGAGGCGGCGCGGCAGGAGGCGCGGCGGCGCGCATGCGCGTAACGGTGCGGCTGTTCGCCAGGCTGCGCGAGATCGTCGGCAGCGCCGGAGGTTGAGCGCGACGATTGCCGGACGGCGCAACGCTGGCCGTCGTGATGGGACCAGCTCGCGGCGGACTTTCCCGCGCTGGCGCCGTATCGCGGATCGATCTCCGCGGCGGTGAACGCGGATTACGCCGCGCTGCAGGCGCCCGTGGGCGACGGCGACGGAGTCGCCTTCCTGCCGCCGGTTTCAGGTGGCTTGATCCGGATGTTCGACAAACTCAACGCCGTCGAGTCGCGCTACGGAGAGCTGGTGATCTGCTCGCCGACCCGGCCGTCCAGAACGACACCACGAAGCTACGCGAGCACGCCAGGGCGCTGTCGGAGATCGAGCCGCGTCGTCGACACGTACAACGGTACAAAGCGCGTCGACGCAGGCAGGCGACCGAGGCGCAGGAGCTGGTACGCAGCGGCGACCCGGGATGGCCTCGCTCGCGCGCGAGGAGCTGAAGGAGCTCGAGCCGAAGCGCGAGGCGCTGCTCGGCCGAGCTGAAGGTCCTGCTGCTGCCGAAGGATCCCAACGACGAGAAGAACGTCCTCCTCGAGATCCGCGCCGGCACCGGCGGCGACGAGGCCGGCGCTCTTCGCCGGCGGATCTGTTCCGATGATACACGCGCTACGCCGAGCGGCAGGGCTGGAAGCTCGACGTGCTGTCGACGCAGCGAGACCGGCATCGGCGGCATCAAGGAAGTCATCGCCTCGATCGAGGGCCGCGGCGTCTACAGCCGGCTGAAATACGAGAGCGGCGTGCACCGCGTGCAGCGCGTCCCGGCCACCGAGGCCAGCGGCCGCATCCACACGTCGACGGCGACGGTCGCGGTGCTGCCCGAAGCCGAGGAAGTCGACATCCAGATCAACGAGAAGGACCTGCGCATCGACACGTTCTGCTCGAGCGGTCCCGGCGGCCAGAGCGTCAACACGACGTATTCCGCCGTGCGCATCACGCACATCCCGACCGGCACTGGTGGTCTCGCAGCAGGACGAGAAGTCGCAGATCAAGAACCGCGCGAAGGCGATGAAGGTGCTGCGCTCGCGGCTCTACGAGATGGAGATGCAGCAAGCAGCAGGACGCGATCGCCAAGGACCGCCGCAGCGCAGGTCGGCACCGGCGAGCGCTCGGAGAAGATCCGCACCTACAACTTCCCGCAGAGCCGCATCACCGATCACCGCATCAACTTCACGACGCACCAGCTCGATCAACGTGCTGAACGGCGATCTCGGCGGAGCTGCTCGAAGCGGTGACGTCGTACTGCACGGCGGAACAGCTGCGACGCGGAGCACGGAAGCACGACTAGGGGTCAGTGACGCGCGGGCGACCAGCGTGCGCTCGAGGCCTTGCAGATCCGCACAGCACTTCGACCAGCCTCAACTCGGGAACGGCACTCACGCGCGCGCGCGGACGGCGTCACGCCTGGCCGGGCCCGAAGCTCCATCAGCCAGCCAGCCGCCTGGCGTCAGCTTCTCCGGCGCCTGGGTCAGCAGAGTGCCGCACTTCGTCGAGGCCGTCGACGCCATGGCCGAACCACCGCCGTCTCAGGCTCGTGGTCGCGGACATCGGGCTGTAGCCCGTTTCGCGTGCGTCCTGGCACGCGTACGGCGGGTTAGGCCACGATGAGATCGAACGGCGCCGGAACATCGTCGAGCAGTGACGTTCTGATCAGACGGATCCGGGAATCGACGCCGTGCCTCACCGCGTTCGCCGCGGCGACGCTCCAGCGCCGCCTCGAGATGTCGGTGGCAGTGACCGCTGGCGTTCACGCGTTCGCGGGCGAGCGCAACCGCGAGGCACCCGCTCCCGGTGCCTACATCCGCGAGCCGCCACGCCCGCCCGGCGTCGTCCATCAGCGCAAGCGCCTTTTCGACGATGGCCTCGGCTTTCAGGCCGGGAATGAGGACGGCAGGCGAGACGAGGAAGGAGAGCCCCCCAGAACTCGCGTTCACCGAGGATGTAGGCGACCGGCTCGCGACCTTCGCGCCGAAGGACCATCGCCTCGAGCCGCTCGGATACGTCATCCGCGATGGACTCATCACGATGCGCGAGATAGGTCGCGCGATCCTGCCCCAGCGCGTGCCGCGCCGGGATCTCGGCGTCGATCGCAGCCTGGTCCGGAGGAATACCCGCACGGCGCAGGCGCTCGCGGGCCTTGATCACGCGCTGCAGCACAGACATGCGATCGGTGCCAGCCATGTCATTCGTCATTCGTCATTCGTCGATCGTCCTTATCGGTGGCCACCCAAGACTGCGCCCGGCGAGCAGATGCAGGTGACGATGGAACACCGTCTGGCCGGCTTCCGCGTTGCAGTTGAACACCGTCCTGTAGCGCGCTCGGCATAGCCGTGTCTCGGCCGCGATGGCAGCCGCGCGCCGCACCATGCGTGCCGACCAGCGCCTCGTCACCCGCGGCCGAGAGTCGTTCACCGTCGCGATGTGGCGCTTCGGCACGATCAGCACGATGCAGCGGCGCCTGCGGGTTGATGTCGTTGAAGGCGAACACCTCGTCGTCTTCGTAGACCTTCGACGCGGGAATCTCGCCGGCGATGATGCAGCAGAGGCAGGACATGCCGTGATTATGACCCTGATCGAACAGCACGATGTCTGACGTCCGCTCGGGCACGCCGATGATCAGGCACTTACCGTCCCGGCCACGTCACGTCACCGCAGCCGCTGCAGGTGAGGCGAGCTCGGTGAGCGGCTCGGTCGTCGGCGCGTCCGTCGAGGTCGAGTCCAGACGCCGGTAGGCGCCGAAGGACTGCCGGGATCGATTGTGCCTGCGATTGATCGGCCGTCAGGCAGACCAGGCCAGCGTTCCTGCGAGAACGCGGGGCGCAACGAGCGCGTCGGCTTCCACCTTGTCCGTCGGGTGTCACCAGCGCCACCGACGACTGGCCCGGTCTGACCCGAAGGTACGCGATGACGTTTCGGGCGGTCGACCACGCCGGTGACGCGTCGCCGCCGGGCGTCGGGATGCGGACAAGTGGCCACCGCCGGCGACGGGCACGCGGAACAGCGCCGGAAGGGACCGGCCGGAGCGGCGTAGGCGAACTCGCGTCCATCCGGCGACCACGTCACCGTGTTGAGCACCTGCGCGTTGATGATCCTGCGAAGCGCCGCCGCCGTCGGCGCTGACGACCCAGATCGCACGGGTGTCTCCACGGCTCGACGACGAGGCATCGATCGATCCGTCTGGAGACGTAGGCCGGCCGCTCGTCGATGGCGATCCGGAGGTCACCTGACGCTGATCCGCGCCATCGAGCCGCGATGTCCAGATGTTGCGGCTGCCACTCTGATCGACGCGAACGCCGCGCGTATGCGCGGGAATCGTCCAGCCGGCATCGCCCGCCGACCCCTCTCGTAATGCGGCGTCACGCCGGGATACGCCATCGACCGTGGTGACGCATGGCGAGCGACTGGCGGACCTGGCTCACAGAGGCCACCGTCGGTCCGGCCATCGGCCGACATCCGGGCACCTGAGTAGTCGCCGACGCCGGTGGTCAGCCGGACCGGCCGGTCACCAAAGGCTTCCACCAGAGCGACACGTTGACGCTGGCCGGATTCGCGGAGTAAGATCCAGCCGCCTTAGCCGTCTCGCGTTGGCCACGGGTAGACGGCACGACGGCTCGTCGCGTGACCGACTCGGCTGAGCCGGCCCGTCGGGCCGCGATGATCGGCAGCCTCGACGTTCCAGGGCGCGACGCTGCGGATGTGTGGCGTGAACTTGCGCCGTCGGCAGACCACGCCGGCCAGTGAGCGTGCAACCCGCCCGACACCGGCAGGATCTCCCTCGCGTTACCGCCGTCGAGCGTCAGACCTGCAAAGCGTCGCCGGCCGATCCTCCGGGCTTCATGTACACGAGCTTTGCGCCGTTGGGTGATACCGAACGCACAACGCGCCGGCGACCATGAGGTCGAGGGGTTCCACCAGGGGCGCGCCGATGACGCAGTGGAAACCTGCGTCGCGCCGCTGGAGCCGAAGGCCTGATTCGCACCTGCCGGAGCAGCGGCGAGCAGCGATGTTCCGTCCGGAGACACGTCGAGGGTGCCGGTATCGTCCCTCGGAAACAACCTCGCAGGTCGCATACCTGAGCTGTCGAGATTGACGGAGGCGCCGCCGCTCAGAAACTTCACGGCAACGTCAGCTCGGGTGCCGTCGTCAGTAAGGTAGGCGATCCACTTGCCGTCCGGCGACAGGGCCGGCGCACGTCTCGAAGCGTCGGTGGCACAGCTTCGTGACCCGTGCGAAGCACCGGCGCAGTCCGATCAGGGGTTCGAGACGCGCCGGCCCACCAGCCGTGGCGACGGCCGACCGGCGATGGCTGCCGCCGCGGGCGAGGAGGCCGCCTGAGACGGCGACCTTTGGACTTACGCGACGGCGCGAGCGGGCGCCTCCGCAGTGCTGGAGCCGCCGCCCGAGTCGAGCGCTGTGGAGTCGAGCGCGAACAGGAGGTCGCGCGCCGGACCTGGAATGCGCGCTGCTCGGGCGCCTTCTCGAGGCGATGGAGCTGCAGCGACGCCAGCGCCAGCAGCGGCGATGACGCCAGCTGCCGACCTCGTCCGACCGGCGGCCGAGCGTGTCGGCGAGCACCGGCGCCGGATCGGCTCCGCGCCGGACGGCCGGCCGGAACGTAGCCTTTGCCCGTCACCATCATCGCGATAGCGCCGCGCCGGAGGCAGGCTGAGATCAGGTCGGCACGGTGGATCGACGCTTTGCGCCTTCGCCTGCTCCGGCGCCAAAAATATGCGCCGCGATCGTCCCGACGCGGTGACGCCGGGCTCGGTGGCGATAGGTGGTCTGGACGCTGTCGTCCGCGATCCGCCATCCGCGCCGTCGCTCGAGCTTCGCGAGGCCGAAGTCGGGGATCTGCGACGTGCTCCGTCTCTGGTGAGGAACAGGTTCTCCGGCTTGAGATCGCGTGCGCGATGCGCAGCCGCGTGCGCCGCCGCCAGGCCGCGGGCGACCTGCGCGCGCCCATTCGACGAAGCTCTCCCGCTTCAGCGACCGGTCCGCGGAGCAGAGCGCTCCCGCAGCAGTTCTTCCAGCCGCGAATTCGGAGACGACGCATCGCGGCTGGCGGGTGTCGGTGCCAGCATCGAAGACCGTCAGGTCTGTTCGAGGTGATTGAGCGCCGACTCGCCGCGCGATGCTTCCGATTCACGAGGCGGCGGAGCGATCGGGGTTCTGTCGAAACTGCGCCGACTGCAGGACCTTGATCGGCGACATCGCGGCGGCAGCCGGTCGTCGTGGGCGAGGAACACCTCGCCCATGCCGCCCGGAGCCGAGCAGTGAGCGAACCTCTCTGTGAGGCCGACGCGAGTTGCCCGGACTGATCGCCATGGGGCATGACGCCGCGCGGATTATGGATCGGTCTACGACGAGTCGTCTGGCAGATACCGAGCCCTTATAGGGAGCGCTTGGTCGAGCCAGCACGATGCCGGAGGTCCGCTCCGGCCAGTCCAATCATCACGCGCCTGTTATCGGGCGTGGTGCCAACTGATGCCGCGAGGTCGCTGGTTGTTGGCCAGACGAATCAGCCTCCTGGGCGGACCGTCCCCGTGCATGTCGCTCGTAGATCCAGACCGTCGACTCGGTCCCGCCGGGATCCGACGAGTGAAGCCACCGAACGGCCGTCTGGCGACCAGTGCGGCGATCCCATTTGCAAGGCGCGCGGCGACTCGGTCCAGCCAGGGACGACGCCCTGGCCGTCGGGCGTCACGAATGCGAGCCGCGATTGGGCGGCGTCGGTTGGCGTGGGCGGCGTGTATTCGATGTAGGCAATCAGATTGCGGACAGCAGACCAGTGTGGCGCCGTGGCCCCAGCGGCAGTCACCAGTCGGACGGACGCACCTCCAACACCGGCACTCCGATAGCAGCGAGGCGACCTCGCCGTTGGGGTTACAGCGAAGACGAGTTCTCGCCCGTCCGGCGACCGAGGTCACCGGTGTCGATGACTCGTGCCGAGATCACCTTGCGCAGGGCGCTACCGTCCGCCCCGACCACCCAGATGCCGCCCGCCTCGCCACGGCTGGAAACAAAGGCGATCGGACGCCCCGTCAGGTGACCACGCCAGGCGCTCGTCGATCGCGAGGCCCGAGGTGACCTGCCGCAGATCCGCTCCCATCGAGCCGGGCCGTCCAGATTGCCGATTGCCGTCGCGCGACGAGCTGAACGCCATGCGCTCGCCACCCGGCGACACCGCCGGATCGTAGTCGCCGGACCAGCCTTCCGTGATTCGCGTCGGCACGGTGGGAGCAGTGGCCTCGGTTGCGAGCGTCGCCAACGAACGACGGAACTGGCATTACGCGGCAGCCATCATCCGGCGATCGGCCGACGAATCGGGCCTCGGCATAGTCGCCAACACCGGTGGTGACCCTGACGGCGTTCCCGCCAAAGGGCTTCCACCAGACCGCCAGTTCCGCGCTGGTCGGATTCGCGCTGTAAAGGAGCCCGGCTCCGTCACGCGACGGCCACGGAAAGAAGCGCGCGGCGGGTCGTGGTCACGACGCAGGCTCGGCGTTGCCGCCGGCGGCGGCCACGCGGAAGATCTCCGCCGGCTCACCGTTCATGGATGACGTGCTCCTTGATGAAATAGACAAACTGGCCGTCGGCGGACCAGGCCGGCCAATGCGCGTGCACACCGCCTGCAGCCGGCAGGATTTGACGCTGGTTGGCGCCATTGGCGTCCGAGACGGCAAGGGCATCGCCGCGCCCCACCACCGGCGACGACATGGGCGAGCTTCGTGCCATCGGGCGACCAGCGCGCGGAAAATGCCACGGTCGATCAGCTTCCGCGGCGTACCGCCCAGCGGCGCGCCAATCACGCGCGCCGACATCATTGATGGCTGGAGCGCCGTGGACCCGCCGGTGAACATGATCTGCGTTCCATCAGGCGAGATGTCGAGCCCGCCGATGTCGCTGCTGCGGGCGACCTCGGGTTTTCGCTTCCGGCCGTCAGATCCGCCGTCTCGCCACCGCTGAGGAACTCGACGAACACGCCAATATGGTCCCCGCCGTCGGACACATACGCGATCCACTTGACGTCGGGGACAGGACAGGCGAGAACTCGTTCCCTGTCGGTTGCCACGATTCGCGTGACGCGCGCAAAGGTCAGGCGCATCGCTTCCAACCGCCGGCGTCCGCCCAAGCCTCCACCCCAACGCGAGTGCGGCAGCCAGTAGCACCCAGCTTCAGAAGCCACCGCAGCGCCGTTCGGCGCGACCTGGCACGCGGTTCGATTGCGGGCGCCTGCGTCATACTCGCTGCTCGAGCGGCTGCCCACGGATTCGAGCGCGAACAGCAGGTCGCGCCCCGACTGGAAACGCTGCTCCGGCGATTTCCCGAGGCAGTGCTCGACAATGCGGGCGAGGGCCGGTGAGGCTTCCCGGCTTCGCCTCGTCGAGGGGCGCCGGCGCGTCGTGCAGGACGGCGCTCATCGACTCGGCGCTCGAGGCCTGTTGAACGGGCTCGCGCCGGACAGCATTTCGTACAGAACGACCCCGAACGCGAAGAGGTCCGCGCGGTGGTCCGCCGGCTGACCCTTCACCTGCTCGGGAGCCATGCACCGCACTGTCCCCACGACGAGACCGGGCTCGGTCGCGAAGGCGGTGGCCACCTGCGTCTCGGCGCCAGTCGCCTCCTCCCAGTGTCAGCTTCGCGAGACCGAAGTCGAGGATCTTGACGTGTCCGTCTCTGGTGAGAAACAGGTTCTCGGGCTTGAGATCCTAGTGCACGATCCCGCGAGCGTGCGCGGCGACGAGCCCTCGCGCCACCTGGCGGGCGATCTCCACGGCCTCGCGTTCGGGAATCGCGCCTCGAGAGAGCCGGCCGCGCAGCTTCTCGCCCTCCAGCCGCTCTGAGACGACATACGGCTGGCCGGCTTCGGCGCCGATGTCGAAAATCGCGCAGGATGTTCGGATGGTTGAGCTGACCGGCGGCCCGCGCCTCGACCTCGAACCGGCGCATCCGATCGGCGTCATCAGCAAAGCGCGCGGGCAGGATCTTCACGGCGACGTCGCGCCCGAGCCGCGCATCGTGCGCGAGGAACACCTCGCCCATGCCGCCCGCGCCGAGCAGCGAGCGAATCTCGTAGGGGCCGACGCGAGTGCCTGGACCGATCGCCATGTGGCTAAAGCCGCGCGGACTATGGATCAGGTCTGATAGTCGTCAGCAGGTGCCCGGCCCCGAGTACGCGCTTCATCCTCGGCAAAGTCAACGACGCGGTAGCCGGCGTCAAGATACTGTGCAAAAATCGCCCGCGTTTCGAGCCGCCATCGCAGGGCGAGCGACGGATCCTCGCTGAGCATCCTCGTGTAGTCGGCAGGGATGTCGACGGCGACGCGAGGGCTTCTCACGTCCGGATCGAACCCGGCCGGCGCGATCCAGTCTCCGGAGGCTGCCGTGCGGTTCACGATCGGCGCCCTCGCCGCCTCGCTCGACACGATGGTCAGGCCGGAAGAGTCGAGACGCCGGACGACGTGCGGCAGGCGTATCCACCACTGGCAGACGAACGCGATCCGTCGGCAGGCCGCCGTGCAGCGGGCTGGGCGACTCGCCGTAGAACATTCTCCTCATACTTCCTCGACCACGACGCCCAGCTTCACGAAGTTCAGGTGCGCGTTGGTGGCCTGCAACCGGATCGAACGTCCACTCGATGAGATCGAGGCCCGAGCGCGAGCACCCGCCTCGCGTTGCGCCAGTTTCAGCGCTCGGCCGAGCCCCGCACCGCGCTGATCCGGATGCACGCCGAAGCATGTGCGACCAGTGCGAGGCGCCGGCCTCGCCTCGACGGAGCGCCGGGAACGAGTAGACGAACCCCACGAGCTGGTCATCGTCCCACGCGCCGACCAGCACCGCGCCGCGGCGCACGCTGACGGCAAGGATCACGACGGGGACGAGGTCCACGCGTCCCCAGATCAGGCCCTCCAGTTCCTCGACCTTGCGGAACTCGTCGAGGGTAGTCAGATCAGCGAGGTGAACGCATGGGCGCTGGTCAGCTGAGTGCCGAGGTGCCGAAGTGCACGTGCTGAAGTCCAGTGCTAGACGGGCTGGAGTGCGGAAGCCCTGAGAGCAATGCCGACGGTCAGCGCCGGAGTTCGCCGAAGACCGACTTCAGCAACTGCACAGTTGACGTAGCCCCAGCTTAAGAGCAGCGGAGGAGCTCGTGCAGAGTGTGAATGACCGGGACGTCGCGGAACTGATCGGCGTTGCCGGCGAACGGCTGGTCGGCGGCCCCGCGTCGCACGAGCACCGCGCGCATGCCGACGCCGAGCGCTCCCGCGATGTCCTGTCCGAGGCTGTCACCCACCATCACCGATTCGCCTGCCTGCACGCCCATCAACTGCAGGGCCGCGTTGAAGATGCTCGGATGCGGCTTCAAATAGCCGTGATCAGACGACGAGACGGCCGCGCTCACCAGGCCGTCCAGCTCGAAGTGGCTCTGGAACGACGTCAGCGGCCGATGGCTGTTCGAGATGAGCCCGATCCGGATGCCCCGCGCGGCGATCGCGCGCAGCACGTCCGGCACATCGTCGTATGTCGAAGTGGTGATGCGACGCCCACTCGTCGTATACCTCGACGGCGCAGGTCTGGACTCCCGGCGCCGGTGCCGCCCATCGCCTCGATGATCGACGCCGTGTAACGGTGGAAGATCGCCGGATCGTAGATGTCGCCCTGCGCGGCGTCGAGAATCGGCGCCGCCCTCGTCACGGCATCGGCGAACCGCGACTCGTCGAGCACCAGGCCGTGGCGCTCGCCGAAGCGGCGATAGCCCTCGCCGCGAAACGTCGGGCCCGGGTAGATCAGCGTGAAATCGACGTCGAAGAAGACTGCCGTCGTCGTCACGGGCCCGCCACGGAGATCGCGGCGCGATCCGGTATGAGGAACGTGGCGGCGGTCTCGTTCACCTCGTCGAGCGTCACGCGCTCGAGCAGACCGGGCAGCCGTCGATCGAAGTCGAGCCCGAGGCCGAAGTACTCGGCGTTGTGGAGGAAGCTGGCAATGCCCGCGTTGGTCTCGAGGACGCGCGGCATCGATCCCACCAGGTAGCGGCACGAGTCGGCAAGCTCGGCGGCCGTAACGCCGTCGCGTCCCATCTTCCCTATTTCCTCGTCGATGGCCGCGAGCGTGCGATCGACGTTGGCGGGGCTGACTCCTGCGCGCACCACGAGCGGCCCTTCGGCGACGTTGGCGTCGAAGGAGCTGAAGACGTAGTACGCCATGCCCTGCCGCTCACGGATGTTGTCGCCCAGCCTGCCGCCAAGCGCGTACTGGCCGAGCACGTTGTTCATCAGCGTCAGCGCGTAGTACCTCGGGTCGCTCGCGGGTAATCGTCGTGAAGCCGTATGCGATGTCGGCCTGCGGCTTGCCGGCGATCACATGACGCGTCTCGCGCCTCTCCGGAGCCGGAGACACCCGCGGAGGAACCACCGCTCCTGCCGCCTCGGCGCGCCAGTCGCCGAAGGCGCGGTCGACGAGATCCTCCACGCGCGACGGCTCGACGTCGCCGACGACGACGAGCCTGCAGCCCGTCCGGCGTCGCACGACGACGATGGAAGGCGACGAGGTCGTTGCGGCCGATGGCCTCGACCGACGCGACCGTCCCGCGACCCGCCCTGCCGTATGGATGGCCACCCATGCACGCAGCGCCATCAGCCCTTCGGTGGCGACAACCGCGGGGTTGTCCTGATCCTGGCGGAGAGCCGTGACGATGGCGGTCCGGCGCTTCTCAACCTGCTCGGGAGGAAATGACGGCCGGCGGATCACGTCGGCGACGAGGTCATGATCGCCTCGATGTCCTCCGACAGACACGTGCACGACAGCGACAGCAGATGACGCGTCACGCCCGTGGTCAGCGACACGCCGCGGCCATCGAGCGCTTCCGCAATCTCGTCGGGCGACCTCGATTCCGTGCCGCGGTCGATGACGCGCGCGACGAAGTTCGCCAGCCCGAGCGACGAATCAGGATCGTGCAGGTTCCCGGCGTCGAGCGTCGCGTAGATCGTCACGGCGGAGTGCGTCGCCGTGTGCTCGGTGAGCAGCACAACGCCGTTTGCGAGCGCGTGGCGGACCGGGGACAGCCCGCGCGGCAGCGACCGGGCTCATTCGGCGGCCTCTGTCTGCTGCGGCTCGAATGTGCCGACCGTGCAGTTGGATGCCCGGAGATACCTGTCAGCGACCCGTGCGACGTCGTCCAGCGTCACCGCAGCGATGCGATCGCCCATTCCCTGATAGGCGTCGACCGACGCGACGGTGTGGAAGTACCTCGATCTGGTGGGCGATGTTCGTGACACTGTCGGACTCGAACACCAGACGGGCGCGGAGCTGGTGACGCGCGCGCTGCAGTTCCTCAGCGGTGATGCCCTGTTTCCGGACGTCGGCGATGGCTGACTGCGCCGCGGATTCGACGGCGCTGGCGGCCGTGCCCTCGCTGACCGTGCACGACACGGCGTAGAGGAACGGATGCTCGGTCGGGAGCAGCGCGCCGAACACCGATGCCGCCAGCCCGGTTTCGACGAGCGCGCGATACAGCCGCGTGCTCCGCTGCGGCGGGTTCCGGAACGACGCCCAGAGGTTGACGCCCTTCGCGCCGGTCAGCGCGGCGTCGAGCACGAGCATCGGGTGAAAGTCAGGGTCGGTGACCGCTGGCGCGTGCCAGGCCAGTTTCAGATACGCCGTCGTGCCCGGCCGCTCCACGCCGCACTCGCCGCTCGCCCAGCTGATCGGGCTCGCTCGTGACCACGCGCGCCGGCAGCGTGCCTGCGGAATGCGCCCGAAGTGATGCTCCACGCGCCGCATCACGTCGTCGGGGTCCACGTCGCCCACGATGACGAGCGCGGCGTTGTTCGGACATGCCAGGTGCGGTAGAAGCCGTACAGTCGTCGCGCGACATCGACTTCAGATCGCTCGCCCACCCGATGGTCGGGTGGTGGTAGCCGTGCGCCTTGAAGGCCGCCGCGGTGACCTCGGTATCGAGCACTTGTTCCGGATCGTTGTCGCCGCCATCGAGCTCCGACGAGGATGACCGTGCGCTCGGACTCGCAATCGTCGGGATGATAGAGGCCGCTCGCCATCCGCTCGGCCTCGATGAAGAGCATGCGGTCGAGCGCGTCGCGCGACGGCCGTCTCGAGGTACGTGGTCTGATCGATCCAGGTGTAGCCGTTCCAGCTGCCGCCGAACTGCTCGATGATGCCCTTCACCTTGTCGCGGGGAATGTTGGTCGTCCCCTTGAAGTTCATGTGCTCGACCCAGTGAGCGACGCCAGTCAGGCCCGGCGCGTTCGTCCTTCGATCCGACCTTATGCCAGCACCACACCGACGCGAGCGGGGCGGTGCGCATCTGCTGGACGAACACCGTGAGCCCGTTGTCGAGGCGCCACGCGTCGCAACGCCGCCGGAGACGCCAGGGTCTCGATTTCAGAGGCCATTCACGCATTATATCGAGGCATTCTGTCCTCCCGGTGGGCCAGGCCGAGCTGGGTGCGGCAATGCTAATCTTCCCTCAGGTCAGTCAGTTCTGAAGGTGCGACTGCTGGCCGCTGAATTGCAGCGGATGGATCTGGAAAGGAGCCGGGCGATGAGAAAACTGGGAGTTGGGGCGACAGTGCTTGCGGTGCTGCTGCTGACGGCGTCTGCGTTTGCGGCGGTCGAGCGCGACGAATCGTGCTGACCAACGGTCAGCGCGTGCGCGCCGACATCTTCGACATGAACGCTCAGGGCGTCGTGGGCAGGGTGAATGGCTCGGAGCGATCGTGGAGCACGGGCGAGATTGCCGTGATCGACTTCGCGGGAGACGGCAACAACTTCCCGAGCAACGAACTCGACCGCGCGGGCTCGGGCCTGCTTGGTCCTGCGCGACGGGTCGCTCGTGTCAGGGCGTCTCGTGGACATCGGTGGCAGCAACCCGCTGCGCATCTCGTTCTCGGGCCGCGACTACTCGTCCAGCGACGTGGCGCGTATCTACTTCTCGCGTCCGGCGGTGGCGACGACGTTGCCGGTCCAGCCGGCTGCCCTGCTGGGGCGGGAGCCATCCGTGTTCCAGCCAACGGCGGATGGGTGTCGACGGGCATCACGGTGGTTCCAGGGCCAACCGGTGCTTCTCGCCACGACGGGCGAAGTCCGCCTCAGCGCGGATCCGAACGACATCGCGACGCCGGCCGGCTCGAAAGTCGGCGAGCATGAGGCGCGGTCGCCGCTCCCGAGCTCGAGCGCCGGGGCGCTGATCGGCCGTGTCGGCAATGGGCCTCCTGTTCGGCATCGGCGACCAGAGGTCGTTCCCGGCCCCTGCGACGGGCCTGCTCTATCTGACGGTCAACGACGACCACAAGAACGACAATTCGGGCGAGTTCGGGTGACGATCAGCACCACATACGTCGCCATGCGCCGCCGACCTAGTGTCTCGAGGAGCCGGAGCGAGGAAGCCAGCCAGCGTCGCGTCCTCGGCCTCCTCGGTACCGCCTCGCCCTGCCCCGTCCCGCGCCTGAGCCAGACGAACGTGCAGATTGTCTTTTCTATGCCGGATTGGAAAGACACCCTCAACCACCGCCCCGCACTGAGTTCCCGATGAAGGCCAACCTGCAGACGGCCGAACCGGAAACGATCGCGTGGTGGGGCCAGATTGGCCTGGAAGACCAGATCCGCGCGCCGCCGCGCCGGCCGTCGAAGTATCGTGCTGCACGACGGGCCGCCCTACGCCAACGGGCAGATTCACCTGGGCACGGCGCTCAACAAGATCCTGAAGGACCTCGTCGTCGAAGTCGAGGTCGATGGTCGGGCTTCGACTCGCCCTACGTCCCGGGCTACGACTGCCACGGCCTGCCGATCGAGCTGAAGGTGGATCGCGAGCTCGGCCCGAAGAAGCGCGAGCATGTCGGCGGCCGACTTCCGTCGCGCGTGCCGCGCGTACGCCGAGCGCTTCATCGGCGTGATGACCGAGGAGTTCCAGCGCCTCGGCGATCTTCGGCGACTGGGAACATCCCTACCTGACGATGAACTTCGAGTACCAGGCGGCCATCGCGCCGCGCGCTCGGCAAGTTCGTCGAGCGCGGCCTGGTCTACAAGGGCAAGAAGCCGGTGCACTGGTGCATCCACTGCCGCACGGCGCTCGCCGAAGCCGAGGTCGAATGCGACGACCACTCGTCGCCGTCGATCTACGTCGAGTTCCCGCTCGCGCCGGAGAGCGCGCGACGAGCTCGGCACGCCGCGTGCCCGAGCTGGCCGGACGCGACGTGTCGGTGCTCATCTGGACGACGACGCCCGTGGACGATCCCGTCGAACCTGGCGGTCGCGTTCCACCCGGAGTTCGACTACGCGCGCCTACGCACGATGGACGGCCGCGCGTGATCATGGCCGAGGAACTGGCGGCGACGCGTCGGCAGCGCGACCGGAGACGGACGCTCGGCGAGCCGCGTCGCGCGCATCGAAGGGCGAGCGACTCGAACGCATCGCGCTTCCGGCACCCGCTCTACGACCGCGATCTCGCTTGGCGTGCTCGGCCGACTACGTCACGCTCGAGCAGGGCACCGGCGCCGTGCACACGGCGCCCGGCCACGGCGCGGACGACTTCCTCACCGGGCATGAAGCTACGGCCTCGAGATCTACGCGCCGGTCGGACCCGGACGGCCACTTCCTCGACACCGTGGAGCTGTTCGCGCGGCCAGCGGGTGTTCGACGCGAACCCGCAAGGTCGAAGAAGCGCTGCAGCGAGCGCGGGCGGCTGCTGGCACCGCGAGACCGTTCCAGCACCAGTACCCGCACTGCTGGCGCTGCCACAACCCGGTGATCTTCCTGGCCACGTCGCAGTGGTTCGTCCGGCATGGACGGCGAGCCGGTGATCACGCCGGATGAGGACGGCCAGCCGCGGACGCTGCGCGCAGGCGCGCCCACGCGCATCGATCACCAGGTGAAGTGGATTCCGCCGTGGGGCCGCGACCGCATCTTCAACATGGTCGCGAACCGGCCCGACTGGTGCATCTCGCGCCAGCGCGCGTGGGCGTGCCGATCCCGGCGCTCGGACTGCACGAGCCTGCGGCGAGGCGCAGTCCTGACGGCGGCGATCGTCGGCGCGCGCGGCGACGGTGTTCGACCAGCACGGCGCCGACGCCTGGCATGAGCGCCCGATCGAAGAGTTCGTGCCCGAGGGGCTGACCTGCCCCGGCTGCGGCGGCACGACGTTCGAGCGGGAGCGACGACATCCTCGACGTCTGGTTCGATTCCGGCTCGAGCCACGAGGCGGTGCTGCCGTTCCGGCCCGAGCTCACGTGGCCGGCGGACCTGTACCTCGGAGGGCAGCGACCAGCACCGCGGCTGGTTCCAGAGCTCGCTGCTCGTCGGCCTCGCGACGCGCGGCGCGGCCGCCGTTCCGCGCCGTGCTCACCCACGGCTTCTTCGTCGACGAGGAAGGCCGGAAGATGTCGAAGTCGCTGCGGCAACACCATCGAGCCGCAGGAGATCATCGCCAGAGCGGCGCCGAGATCATCCGGCTGTGGACGGCGATGGTCGACTACCGCGAGGAGGTCCGTGTCGGCACCGAGATCCTCGCGCGCGTCGTCGAGGCGCTATCGCAAGCTGCGCAACACGTGCCGCGATCCTCGCCGCGAACCTGCACGACTTCAATCCGGCCATCGACGCGCGTGGCGCGTCGAGCGCGCTGGAGCCCGTCGATCGGCTACATGCTGTCGCGATTGCGCAGGACGCTCGCGCTCGAGCGCTCAGCGCCAGCTACGACGCCTTCGACTTCCAGAGCGTCGCGCACGCGCTGAACGCGTTCGCCGACGGCGGATCTCAGCGCGTTCTACGTGGACGTCTCGAAGGACCGGCTCTACACGCTCGCGGCGCAGTCGCCGAGCCGCCGGTCGGCCCGCAGACGGTGATGTTCCACGATCGTGGACGGGCTGGCGCGGCTCGTCGCGCCGATCCTGCCGGTGACGGCCGAGCAGTTGTAGGCTGCGCTGCCGGGAACCGCGCTGTCTCGTGTGCACCTCGAGGAGTTTCCGTCGCCGTGAGCTGCTGACGTCGTTCGTCGACGCCGCGACGGTCGCAGAGCTGGCAGAAGCTGCTGGCGCTGCGCGACGCCGTGAACGCGGAGCTCGAGGCCAGGCGGAAGGACAGCAGGTCGTCCGGGACCTCGCTCGGCGGCTCGGTGCAGGTCATCGCGTCGGGCGACGACCTGGCGCTGCTGCGACATTACGAGGACAGCCTGCCGATGCTGTTCATCGTGTCGGCGGTCGCCAGTGTCGTGAAGCGCGGCGGATCGCGCCACGGCGATTGCCGTGAGCAAAGGCCGACGGGGTGAAGTGCCAGCGCTGCTGGCGCATCGTGCCGTCGGTGGCGGGCGAAGGCGATCGCGAGGGGCTCGTGCAGCCGCTGCGTCAGAGGCGCTGGCGGAGCCGGTCAGCCCGTGAAGCGATCGCTCGAACTGCTGGTGGTGGCCGGAATCGCGATCGCCGACCAGGTGACGAAGCTGCTGGTGGTGACCGAGCTGGGGCTCGCTGCAGACGGTGACCGTCATTCCGGGGCTGCTGAATCTGACGCACGTGAGGAACTCCGGCGTCGCCTTCGGCATCCTGAATTCAGCGGACTTCGCGTTCAAGCCGGCGCGGTGATGGCGGTGTTCGCGCTCGCGGGCGCTGGTCGGTGTGGGGCTTTACGCGACGCAGCTGCCGCTGGATCACCGCTGGCCCGCGCCGGACTCGCGCTGATTCTGGGCGGCGCGGCCGGGAACCTGCTCGATCGGCGCGGCAGGGGTACGTCGTGGACTTCGTCGACGTCTACTGGCGTGGCTGGCACTTCTGGCGTTCAACTGGCGGACGCCGCGATCACGGTCGGCGTCGCCATCCTGATCGTCGATCTGCTGCGGCCGGCCAGCGCCGGCGCGCCGGCGGCCTGACGCAGGGAGACTCGTGTATCCGGAACTGCTTCAAGCCGGGCTCCGTCACGGTTCATACACCCTACGGCGTGCTGCTGGCCGCCGCGCACCTGCTCGGCCTCCGGCTTGCGATGATGTCGCGCGCGAAGAGCCGCGGGCCTCGATCCGAACCGCACGCCTGACCTCGGCATCGCCATCATCGTCGCCGCGCTCGTCGGCGCGAAACTGCTGCTGCTCCTGGTCGACTCTCGATCAGCTTCCGGCAGAATCCCGGCGAGCTGTTCTCCATCGTCCGCTCGGGCGGCGTGTTCGACGTGCGGTCGCATCGCCGCCGGTGGCGGTCGCGTTCTGTACACGTGGCGCGCTGTCGACGATGCGCCCCTGTGGACGACGTGCGATGTGCTCCGCGCCAGCAAGATCGCGTTGGCTGACACGCCGTGGGCGGCTGGGCTGTCTCGATGGCGGGGTGCTGCTACGGGCGTCCGACCGACGTGCCCTGGGCGATCACGTTCACCAACCCTGAAGCGGCCGCCAACGTCGGCACGCCGCTCGGCGTCGCGCTGCATCCCACGCAGCTGTATGAGAGCGCGGCTGGAGGCGTTGATTCTCGTGCTGCTGCTGGTGACCGAGAAAAAGGGGCGCCCGTTCGAGGGCCGCACGTTCTGGAGTTACATGGTGCTCTACGGCATCTCGCGGTTCGTCATCAGAGTTCTTCCGCGGCGACGACCGCGGCGTCCTCTTCGGCGCCATCCTCGACGAGCCAGTTCATCTCGCTCGTGCTCGTGCCGCTAGGCATCGGCATGCTGATCTACCTCTCGCGCCGTGCGTCCGATCCGCTGCCCGTGGGCGCGCGGGCCGTACGGCGGGCTCGCAGTCATACTCCATGCGCGAGGCGCGCTGGAAGTGGCGGCGGAGCAGGCTGGCCGAGCGGCTCGACCGGTATCTCGCCTCCGTCCTGCCCGGCCACTCACGATCGCAGGTCCAGCGGCTGATCGAGCAGGGCCACGTGCGCGTCGAGGGCCGCCAGGCGCGTGCCAATCTGGCGGTGAAGGCCGGCGATCGCATCGCCGTCGTCATCCCGCGCCTGCCCCCGCAACGCCCGAAGCGCAGGATATCCCGCTCACGGTTCTCTACGAGGACGCCGGATCTCATCGTCATCGACAAGCCGGCCGGCATGGTCGTGCACCCCGCCGCCGGGCACGCGTCGGGCACCCTGGTGAACGCACTGCTCCATCACGTGCAGGACTTGAGCGGCGTCGGCGGCGAGTTGCGGCCCGGCATCGTCCATCGGCTGGACGAAGGGCACGTCCGGCGTGATGGTCGTCGCCAAGCACGACAAGGCGCCACGAGGAGCTGGCGCGGCAGTTCGAGGAGCGCGAGGTCGAGAAGGAATGCATCGCGCTCGTCTGGGGTGTCGTGCAGGCGGGCCGGCGGATCGACCTGCCGATCGGACGCGACCCGAACAACCGGCAGAAGATGTCGTCGCGCGCCCGCCGCGCGCGATCGGCGGTGACGCGCATCACGAAGGCGCATCACCTCCGCGGCGTCACGCTGTGCCACGTCGCGATCGCCACCGGCCGCACGCATCAGATCCGCGTGCACCTCAGCGCCATCGGCCACGCGATCGTCGGCGATGCCACGTATGGCGGCGCACGGGCGCGCGTGGCCGCCGACCTCAGGCCGGTGCTCTCACTCGACCGCCCGTTCCTTCACGCGCACAAGCTCGCGTTGAAACACCCAATCGATGGACGGCCGATGCAGTGGGAAGGCGCCTCTCGCGCCGGATTTGCAGCACGTTCTCGACGAGCTCGAAGCGCTGCAACGAGCAGGACAGTGCCCGTAGGCATACAGGGCTTTAGCCCTCGGCTTAGTCTGAGCGCTCGTCCTGTCAGATCGGCTCGAGCTCGTGAAGCACAGCGCCTGAACGACCTGTGCCACGGGCTGATGATCTCAACTACTCCGCTCTGAGCGCCGTCATCGGCTGAATCGCCGCCGCGCGCGCTGGCCGGGATGATCGCCGCAAGAAATGCGCAGACGCCAAGCGCGCAGGCCGCGATCGCCAGGGCAAACGGATCCCAGAACTCCACGCCGTATAGCTGCGCCGAGATCAGGCGTCCGGCGCCGAGCAGCCAGCGGCACGCCGAGCATCAAGCCCGAACACGACGCGCCTGAACGCGGAGCGCAGCACGAGCCCCACCACCCTGAGGCGATCGGCGCCGAGGGCCATCCGGATGCCGATCTCGCCGGTGCGCTGCGCGACGGTACGCCGTGACGCCGTACAGTCCCACCGCCGCCGAGCACGAGCGCGACGATGCCGAACAGACCGGCCAGGCTCGGCGACCGCACGCTCCTGATCGAACGACAGCGCGACCTGCTGCTCCGCATCGTCCTGCACGCTGGTGATCGTCAGGTTCGGGTCGACCTCGGCCAGCGCCTTCCGTGAGCAGCGGCTCGAGCGAGCCGGTCGGCGCGCGTGCGTGACGAGCATCATCCCGCCGATGAAGTGCGACTGCAGCTCGATGCGCTTCATCAGGTCCGCCGTGTAGTCCACGGTCTGCGCCAGCGGCACGTAGAACATCGGCCGGGCCGGCTGATTCAGCCCCCAGCCGGCGAACTTCGCGTCGCGCACGACGCCGACGATGCGGAACGTGCCGGCGTTCTCAGGATAGTCGAGACCGAAGTGCTGGTCGAGCGGATCCTCACCGGCCTTGAAGAAGCGCTTCACGAACGCCTCGTTCACGACGGCCACGAGCCCGGACGTCTCGTTGTCGGCCTCGGTGAACGCGCGGCCGCGCAGGACGCTGACGCCGAAGTTCTGCAGGTAGTGCGCGCTGACGCGATCCCACGACGCGCCCGCCGTCCTCCGCTCATCGTCGGAGCGCGGGATGGCCCGCGACGAAAACCAGCTCGCCCCAGTTGTCGGTCAGCGGGTTGTAGAGCGGCGAGCCCCGACCCGGTGACGCCGGGCAGCGGTTGAGCGCTGCTCGAGCCGTCGATACATCGACGTCGAGCATCGGCGGCGTGTAGGTCGCCGGCGGTCGGTTCAACGACGACGACGACGCGCCCGTCGACCTGGTAGCCGAAATCCTGGTGCTTCGAGCTTGTTGAGGCTCCGCGCCAGCATCGTCGCGCCCGCGACGAGCACGACCGACAGCGTGGCCTGGACGACGAGCAGCGCATTGCGCGCCAGCGACGAGTGATCGCGCGTGCTGCGGCCCGACCCGCGAAGCGCTGTCCACCGGGTCGGTGCGCGTCGCGAACCAGGCCGGCGCCGCGCCGAACAGGACGCCGGTGACGAGCGCGAGGCCGAACGCGAAGCCAAGCACGGCGAGCGACGGCCGCGTGCTGATCGGCACGGAAGTGCGCGCCCTGAAACGCCAGCGACGAGCAGCAGCCGCGCGGCGCCCGTCGCGACGATCAAGCCCCAGCGATGCCGCCGGCAATCGCGAGCAGCACGCTTTCGACGAGCGCCTGAGACACGATCTGCCAGCGGCTGACGCGCCGATCGCCAGCCGAACGGCCGATCTGTCCACGCCGTGCCGCGGCGCGCGCGAGCAGCAGGTTGGCGACGTTGGCGCAGGCGATGAGCAGGACCAGGCCGCAGACCGCCCAGCAGGATCTGCAGGCTGCGTCCGCATTCTCCTTCATCACGCCGACGCCCGCGCCGGCGGGCACGATCGTCGATCACCTGCTTCGGCAGCATCTTGAATCACGTCCGGCATCCAGTTGGAGGGATAGCCGGAGTCGTGTTCGAGCCAGCTGGCGCAAGCAGGCCGTCGTCAGCCGGGGCGCGATGCCGTCGATGGAGGCGCCCGGCCGGAGGCGGCCGATCGACCCGCAGCCACGCCGACGACCGACTGGCGCAGCAACGCGCCGTCGCCGTCGATGAGCGGCTCCTGTTGCAGCGGCAGCCAGAGGTCGGGCGGATCGCCGCGCAGCGTTTCGCCGAAGAACCCGGCGCGGCGCGACCCCGACGATCGTGACCGGATGTCCCTGCGACGACGAACGTCGCGCCGACGACCGACGGATCGGCGCCGTAGGTCGTCCTGCCACGACGCGATGGCTCGATGCACGCCGACCGGCGCGGCCGCCGGCGTGTCGTCGCGCGGCGGTGAACGCGCGGCCCGCCGAAGGCGCCGACGCCGAGCGTCGAGAAATAGTTGCCGGTCACGTACTCGACGCGCAGCGGCTTGGCGGCGTCGTTGATGCCCACCGCGCCGGACGCTGAGGCGGCGCCGCCCGCCTGGAAGGCGGCCACTTGCTCGAACTCCGGCGCTTCGGCTTTCAGCCGCTCGAACAGCGGGTAGGAGAACATGCCCCAGCGATCCTGCGGTCCACCTTCGACGCAGCAGTCGTTCGCCGTCGCCGATGCGGTAGCAGAGCTGGCAGGATCGCTCACTGGCAGCGACCGCAGCATCACCGCGTGGATGAGCGTGAAGATGGCCGTGGTTCCGCCGATGCCCAGCGCCAATCGTGAGCAGGGCGGAGGCCGTGAAGACCGGCGATTGGCGCAGTTGCCGGAGGACGTATCGCAGCTCGCTCAGGACGTGTCTCACGCGGGACCTCTTCTGTGACGGGTTTGACGGAACCTGGCGAGCGGACGCTGTACGGCCCGCGAGGCAACAGCGGCCGCGCGCCGGCTGCTACAGTAGGCCAATGAGCCAGCCCGCTCCCGTCCTCTCCAGCCGACTCGTCGCTACGAGGGCCGGATCTTCGACGTCACCGTCGATCGCGTGCGCTCGCCGCACGGGCGCGAGGCCGATCCGAGATCGTTCCGGCACGACGGCTCGGTCGTGCCCTGCCCATGGACGACGATGGGCGGATGGTGCTCGTGCGGCAGTACCGGCACGCGGCGGGCCGGTTCCTGTGGGAGCTGCCCGCGGGCAGCCTGAACAGGGCGAGGATCCGGACGAGGCCGCGCGCCGCGAGTGCCAGGAGGAGCGATTGATTCCCGGACGTCTCGAGCGGCTGCTGACGCTTTACCCGACGCCAGGGTTCTGCACAGAAGTGATGACGTTCTACCTGGTCACGGGGCTGCGGGCCGCCCGGGCCCGGTGATGCCGAGGCCCACCAGGACGAGGACGAGTCGATCGAGGTCGGGCGGTTCACACCTGAGCACGTCGCGGAGATGATCCATCGCGGCGAAATCGTCGATCTGAAGACTGTCGCTGGGCTTGGCTGCTCAGGTAACAAGGAACGCTTCTTGAAGCGTTGCCAGTGCATGGCAACCCCTTCAGCAATCCTCGGCGCTCGCCAGCTCTGGTATTCCGCGGCTCCCGCTTGGAGCCTCCTCTCGCCCGGGTTCGCTGGCGCGACGACGCCTCGGCCCGCTAAGGGCGAGCTTTCAGCGGCGCGCTCGCCGCGCGCTGGCGCTCCAGGTGGCTCCCGGGATCGCGCGGGGTTCTCGCCCGGCCAGGTCGACGCCGGCATGGGCGCTCTCACGACGCGCGCGCTGGCCGCGTTTCGGGAGGCGAGAGGACCTGCAGCCGAGGGGGCGCGCTCGATCCAGAAACAGTCGAGGCGCTCGGTGCGCCGCACGGGAGCCGCTCGTGAACGTACCATTACGGACGCCGATGTGGCGGGCCCTTTCCTGGACCACATTCCGGACGACTTGATGCAGCAGCAGACACCTGCCCGCCCTCGGGTATGTGTCGGCACTCGAAGAACTGGCCGAGCGCTTTCACGTGCGCCCGGCGCCTTCCGGCCCGGCTCAATCCGCACGTCCAGATGACGGCGGAGAGCACCATCATGGTCCCGGCCGTCGAACCACTGCGACTGCCGGACACAACAGGGCCAGCGCGCTGGGTCGCGCCGAGGGCGCCCCGCACGGCACGTCGATCGAGCTCACGAAGGAAAGTGGCGCGCCACCACACGTGCGCGACGCCGGCGGCCGTGTGCTGATGTACGCGCCCGTCACGGTGGAAGTACGCGTGATCCGCCGCCGATTGGTGACCGGAAGGTGACAGCGGTGTTCGAGCTGCTGATCTTCAACTACAACCCGGATCTGTTCTGGGACGCCGAACCCAGTCATGCGAAGGCCAGGTTGCGGCGGCCTGAACAATCCTGTCGGCCTGGTCTGGATCCAGATCGACAAAGAGCACTTCGGGCCGCACGGCACGCCGGGAAACTGTCCCAGACGGCCGTGAACGTTGCAACATGTAACTGAACGAAGTACATCGA